>ERZ772956.25-NODE-25-length-128406-cov-4.742900_pt1 | contig 128406 bp, 150 predicted proteins | sample MGYA00580683_ERZ772956 | MGnify/ENA primary metagenome ERZ772956 (study PRJEB29015, sample SAMEA2738077) | human oral metagenome | biome: human oral; feature: human-associated habitat; material: saliva | place: China | collected 2212 ... | reverse complement strand
GTTCGATTTTATTTTTGGAAAATAATTTTAATTTCCGTTCATTGATCAATTTCACTCTGGATTTTTATATCCCAATCGTATAATTTTAAAATTTTATCCACCAGCGTCATACCAATGCCTGATCCAGTAATTGAAGAATTTTGATTAATTCGATAAAAACGATCAAAAATTCGATCAATATCATCTTTTGCCATTCCAATGCCGGTATCACGAATAATGAAAATATTTTTTTCTGAAGAAATCATCACTCGTCCATTTTCTTTATTGTATTTTATCGCATTTTCGAGCAAGTTTCGAATTAAAATCGAAAGGTGTTTTTCACTCGCAGAAATATAAAAATCCTTCGTCAAATTATTTTCAATAGTGACATTTTTGATATTTTTGGCGCGAAAAATTTCAGATTCGACAATTGGCAAAATATTCGTTTTCTTATTTTTTTCAGGAATTTTGAGGTCCGCAAGCTCTAACAATCCACTAATAGACTCATTCATCGCATCAATCGTATCCAAACTACTTTCGACCAACTCATAATCCATCTTCGAGCTATCGCGCAAAATCTGCAAATTTCCAGAAATAATTGCGATCGGAGTCTTGAGTTCGTGACCAGCATCGTGAACAAAATGCGTCATAGTATCAATATTTTCTCGAACTGGTAAAAGTGTGCGACGAATATGAAAACGCATCAAAAACCATAAAGGCAAAATTAATAGCATATCAAGCAGCAAAAATCGAATCGCATCGCGTTGCATCGTGTGAAGATTGATCCGAGGTCGTGTAAAGAAAAAAGTAGTAACATTATTTTGCTGAACGCGGCGCACAATATAATCATCCGCATACGCCATGTGGTTCGGACTTTCGTCAATATCTTCCAGCGTATCTTCGTCCAAAATATCTGAAATATTTTCAATCGTCAAATTTTTAATCTGAGAACTCAAAATTTGTCCGGAAGAATTGGTCTGAATCGCCTCAATTCCAATTACAAAGGAAATTGATTGCGTCGATAAAAGCGTCGTATGATTGACGAGCGAATCGGTTTCTTTGATAAAATTTTCTTCGTGCGTTTGTATTTCGATAAAATAACGAGTAACGAGGAAAACCCCTTCAAAAACCATCAAGAAAATGAGCGCACCAATTACAAAACTCGCGACCAATTTTCTCTCACTCGATTTGAGATAATCTTTCATAATGGGCTAAAAAAGCTCTTTAATTGTATAGCCGTAACCCTTTCGTGTTTCAATAATTCCAGGAATTTTTTTACGAAGATATCCGATGTACACTTCCACCACTTTCCCTTCTTCAAAATTATCATAAATTCCCCAAACTTTTTCCATCAATTCTGATTTTGGAATATGATATCCGCGATGTGTGGCAAAATAATGCAAAAGTGCGAATTCTTTTTTAGAAAAATGAATTTCCTGCCCCGCAAAATACACCATTCGATGCTGTGCATCAATTTCAAGTTTTCCAATTTTAATCGTTTCAGTTGATTTGTTTGACTGACCACGACGGCCGAGAGCGCGGATACGAGCGACCAATTCACGATAGTCACATGGTTTTGTCAAATAATCGTCAGCACCATAATCAAGTCCCGCAACAATATCTTCCTGCGTTGCTCGTGAAGTAAGCATAATGATAGGAGTTGTATTACCTTCGGCGCGAAGTTTTCGACACACATCAATTCCACTCATTTTTGGTAGTGAAATATCCAAAATAATTACATCATAATTTCCCTGAATTGCTTCGATATATCCAGATTCCCCATCAGTACGCAATGTACAAGCAATATCTTCATTCGCCAAATAGCGAACAACTGTCTGCGCAAGCGCAACCGTATCTTCAATCAATAGAGTATGCATAATAAAATGTATTAAAAAATAATGAGAATTTCTCGTGACCTTAAATATTATATTTAAAAAAGGTAAATTTTTGATAAGTATTTTGAGTTTCTTGAAAGTTTTTCTAAAAAGAATTTTTATTGACAGCGACGCATAGAAAAGCACACCTGCCCTGGCAAAAATGTTTCGTTTGGATAGTATTTTTCGTACAATTCTGAAACGGTCAAAAATTCATATCATTGCGCTCGTAAGCGGTCAATCAACGCAGGAATGGTATCAACAGAAGTCTTGTGAATGTCATGAAACAAAATGATGGCACCATCATGAACCTGAGAAAGTGCGGTGCGAAGATTTTTTTCAACATTACGATTTTTCCAATCCAACGAATCCACGGACCACATAAGAATCGTTTTGTCGACTGCTTTTTTTACATTTTCGTCATAAGCACCATACGGAGGGCGGAATAATTTTGGTTTTTGATGAATCACATTTTCAAATGCCAAATCAGTTTTTTGCTGATCAGTGCGCATTTGTTGTTTTGACATTTTGTTGTAGGCTTTATGATCCCAAGAATGGCTCGCAATCTCATGTCCTTCACTCTGGGCGCGCTGAACTACCTTCGGATATCGTTCGACATTTTGTCCAAGCATAAAAAATGTAGCTTTTACTCATTTGGTCTTGAGTGTATCGAGCAAATTGAGGGTAAAATCCTTGTGCGGACCATCATCAAACGTGAGCGCGACATATTTTTTTCCATCACTCGAAACACCAACAGCTCATTTTTTTTCTGGCGCTTTTTTCTCAACTTTTGGCTCTAAGAAAATATTTTCTTTCAAATTTTCATACGGAATTTCGATTTCAACAACGACTGATAAATCATGATTTTTTTCAGCAAAAATTTCAGATGGAAGGAAAAATTTCACATTTTCCTGAGAGAAAGCAAATTGTGGTTCGGTCAAATATGAAACCAAATTTTGTTGTAACGCGTTGATATCATGTGTTTTTTGATTCGGATATTTTGTCTGGAATGCATGCAAAATTTTGTCTATCAAATCCGTGGTTTTTTCAGTATTTATAAGCGATGCGCCGGAGAGAAATTTCCCAGAATTCTGCAATAAAAATGTTTCTTTATGGATTTCTTTGGTCGCGCTATCCATCAAATGTAATTTGATAGAATAAATCACAGATCCGATATTATTCCCATTAGAAATGGAAAAATCCGCAGTATAGCCAGCAACCGCAAGGCTTCAAGATTCTGTTGGAACCGTGGAAAGTGCAACAATTTTTCTACGAATACTTGACAAAATTTCTATATTTGGAATTTCGTTAAAATTTGGATACTCAATATAAAAGCGCGGTGAAAAATATGGTTCTGATTTGAATGTTTTTACGTCTTCAATCGCTGTCGCACCAGTAAAAAAACTTCACGAATAAGTGAGGCTTGAATTGAGACCGCCAGAATAGATAAAATCTCCATTTTCTGACCAATACATCACAGGTTTTTCTGTTTCCAAAGCGGAAGATGAAGAATGAAAAATCGATGAAAAAAATAAAAAAATCCCAATTCCACAAAGTGCTATACAAGCTGTTAAAAATCCAAAAACTTTTGTGTTCATAAGTGAAAAGTCTAAAAATATACTAAATACAATATATAAAATAAGTTTAAGAAAACTTTAAAAAAAGCAAATTTTTTTCAAAAAATTTGTAAAAAAATTAAAAATCACTACACTACAAAAAAGTCTTTTTTATTTTCTTTTTTATGGACATTCAACCATTTCTTGAAGCGACATTTTCGCCCTACATTTCCGACCCAAAATGGTACCCATTTATTCTCATTGGAATTGCGTTTTTGATACTTTTTTTGTTATTTTTGATTTTTTTATATATTCGAAGCTTTTTGAGTTGGCTTTTTGGCGTGAATGAACTCATCAGAATTGGACGCGAACAAAATCATCTTTTGAGTGAACTGATTGCCATTCAAAACGAACAACAAGAGCTTTTTCAAGCACTTTTTATTGAAAATTCTGTGACAGAAGAAGATAATGATGCGGCCGAATCAGAAAATAACAAAAATCTTGAAGACTCCGAAGAAAAATCCGAAAAAAAATAAGAGACGAATCTCTTATTTTTTATTGTGAATTTTTGAGAGGGTCGCGCCAATCAGCAATCCAGACCCCATCATCCTTTTCATAAAGAGCAAAAGTGTCGCCAACCGCCAAGATTTTTCCATCAATAATCCATTCCAATTTTTCACTTTCGCGATAAAAAAATAAAAGTGAGTTACGAGTTTTGAGGAAAAAATTACGATCTTTTTCATAAATACGGACATTTTCGAGCGCCACATTTTCAGGGATTTTGAGGTATTGTCCGCGTTTTTGTGTGTGAGTATCAACCAAAACCATTTTTTTCGTATCATTTTTTGTTCCAATCACAACAAGTTCTCGTCCAAGCTGTTGCGTAAAATCAATTTTTTCAAAATCCAAATCAAAATCAAGAATTTTTGGATTCATAGAATCAATACTAACAAATGTTGCGCCACTATTCGTGTACCAATCACCCGACATTTCAAAAAAATTCGTTCCTTCAAGGCTCGCGCCGGTAAGAGCAAAACTCTTCGTGTTTCCAGATTTTAAATCACCAACAATAATATTTTTTTCTCATTTGAGAAAATTTTTTCCATGCATCAGAACGCCCGTAAAAATGTTTCCGCCTTCTGTAATAGCGCTCTGATTTTCCTCACAATGAATCAAACCATTTTGATAATTTGGTTTTGGGCAACTATTGAGAAATTTTTTCACCGGCAAATTGGTGTTAGGAAGCCATTTTTCGTCAATTTGACTATATTCAATAAGCGTTCCGCCCGACAAAAATTTCCCGCCGCCAATATGATCATAATTGACCTTGGAAATTAATGTTGGTTTTTCAAAATTTTTTTGATACAAAAGCATTCCGCTCGATGAATATCCGATCCACGAATTATCACCAATTGAGACAATTCGCCCGTCCTGAACTTTCGGAAAAAGCGAATACTTTGGCGTTTTCAAAAGTGAAATATCGTCAATATAAAAATTTTTTTCCTCAGTAATACTAAAATTCATTTCTGCAGCAATATAGCCATCGTGGAAAATTTCGAGCAAATAATCACCATAATCAATTCGCGGTTTGCTGTCATTGGAATATGGCTCGTGATTGAGATAAATCTGCGAATCGCGCGGAAAAACTTTTACATTTACAATTCAAAAAGAATTAAATGTAATCAAATTTTTAGCAAAAGAACCTGTTTGCGTAGCGCCAGAAACAGATTGTTCCGTTTCAGAAATAATATTTCCCGATTGTGACAAAATATTATTCCAATTGAGATTGATCGAAATATATTTTCCCTTGAAGAAAAAATATAAAAGCGTTGCGAATGCAAACACCAAAATCCAGAAAAATAATTTCCGACGTTTTCGGCGCTTGATTTCTTGAAAATACGATTCGAGCATAAAAAAATTTAAGATTTTTTGGATTTTCGTTCCATTTTTTGCGTGGTGTCAAAACCATCAATGCGCTTATTAAAAAATAGGCGGATTTGGCTTTCTAATGCTGGAATTGAAAACATTGTCAGTGTCAAAAACGGAAGCGCAAGCCACTGGAAAAAATTGAAAATATAATTGTACCAACGAAATTCGACATATCGGCGCATGATATGAATCGACAAAAGGCTTGGAATAATTACTGTTGAAACCAAAATCGTAAAAATAATTGAAGTCGCAATCGGCACGGTAAAAGCCGCGATCGACTGATCAATAGAGTAAATCACGCCTGGAACATACCCAATAAACAGCATCATGAGTGGACCACCCGCCCAAAAAAGATGATTAAGAATGAGATATCCTGTTTTTCGAAATTTTTCACGGAACGGGATTTTTTTATTTTTTATCATTTCTGGAATCACATATTCCACATCCGTACAACCCCACGACCAACGACGAAGCTGTTTATATTGGGACTTTACAGTACGAGTGACAGAAACTTCATCTACTAAATCCATTTCACAAATCGCGGGCGTCGGAATAATTCGAAACATTCCATTCCACCCAAAATACGCGCGCCAATATTGCAAACCATCCTCCACAATAGAAGTCCGTGACCAATAATCCGCTTTATGAAGGCATTCAAGCGTTTGTCCATATACCGCAAAATTTCGATAAAATTCTGGATTTTGGCTTTCCAAAAATTGCCAAAGTGTCGTTCCAATCGCAATAATTCGCGCAAAAAATGTTCCTTCGTGCCAATTATTTGAATAGAGTGGCGTATATTGATAAATTGCCTGACTTCGATAATCCGTTGACAAAAATGTGGCCGTAATAATTGAGAAAAATTTTTTTTCCACTTTTGTGTCCGTGTCAATCGTAGAAACAAAAGTATTTTTTGGATCAAGTTTTGTCATTTTTTCATATTCCTTGATCGCGTAAGTAATGTTGGAACCCTTTACTTTTCCCTCTCCTTCAATGTTTTCTGGATGTACAATATTGATAATCCGAATTCCAGAATTTTTATATTTTTCCACAATATATTTGGCATGTTCAGTCGCTGTTGGAACGCGCGCCTCAGTCGCCAACAAAACCGTAATATTTTCACGATAACGATATTCCGTTTGTACCAGCGAAATTACATTATCTTCAATCACATTTCGTGGTTCCGTATAAATCGGCACAATCACAATATGTTCAAGATTTTTTGCACCACTTTCTATGAGTTCATTTTTTGAAAAATCCGTTTTTTCAATTTGCAAAAGCCTTCGATACGATTTAAAAATATGATGATAACTTCCAAAAACACGAATCGTCCAATACGCAATATAAAAAGCGATGAAAAATAGTCCCAAATCATAATTGATATTAATCAAAATGAATGGCAAACAAAACACAAAAATAAGCGACAGCAAAGGAATTTTTGGGAGCCAGAATTCAAGGGTAAAAAATTTGGATTTTTGCATTAGGGTTTTTTGGAAATAAAATTTTCGTCAAAATTTTGAAAATCAAAAATCGTGAAGAAAAATATTTTTTGCATAATATATTGAAAAAAGCAAAAAAATCAATATATTCTCGATATGGATCATTTTAATATTTTTCTCAAACATCATTTTAAGCTTTCTGATAAGGAAAAATCGCAATTTGAAAAATTTTTGGAACTTTTTCAAAGTTACAATTCTCATACAAATTTGTCAGCAATTCGCGATGCAGAAGGGATTATCGAAAAGCATTTTGTGGACTCGATTTATGGTGCCACTATTTTACATGAACTTCAAATGACAAATGTAAAAATACTCGATATTGGCTCTGGAGGCGGATTTCCTGGGATTCCTCTCAAAATTGTTTGTCCAGAATTGGATGTTACATTGCTTGACAGCGTTGGAAAAAAAGTTCGCGCGATGAATTTTTTTATTGAAAAATTGGGTCTGAAAAATATTTCTGCCATTCAAGAGCGAGCAGAGATACTCGCCAAAAATCCTGATTTTTCTGGAAGCTTTGATATTATCACATCTCGCGCAACGGCATATATCGACGATATTTTGACTTGGGCAAAGCCATTTTTGAAAAAATGAGGAAAAATTTTGCTCTACAAAATGCCATCTGATGAGGAAAAAAAATCTCGTGACAAAATTTTGAAAAAATTGGGGCTCAAAATGGATGCAGAATTTGAATATTTTCTTGGAGAAAAAAATCGCGTCATTTATGTTTTTTCTCATAAATAAAATAACGCATCAGTCAAAATTTTGATACAAAAATCGGTTTTTAAAAAAAGTCGAAAAAAGTTTTGACAATCAAAAAAATTTTTATACAATGCGTGCACTTCCTCAAGAGAAGTTCAAGCAGGCGTAGCTCAATGGCTAGAGTCTCTGCCTTCCAAGCAGACTGTTGTGGGTTCGAGTCCCATCGCCTGCTCCATTATTTTGGAGTATTTCCGAATCTCGGGCGTATAGCTCAGCTGGTTAGAGCGCTACACTGATAATGTAGAGGTCCCTGGTTCAAGTCCAGGTATGCCCACCATTTTTTCGGATATCGGAGACTGGCGCAATTGGCTAGCGCACATGCTTTGGGAGCATGGGGTTGTGAGTTCGAGTCTCGCGTCTCCGACCATCTTTTTATTTATCCCTAGATCGCTGTAATATTATGGCGCTATCGTCTAGTGGTTAGGACAACGGGTTTTCATCCCGTAAACCGGAGTTCGATTCTCCGTAGCGCTACCAAATAAGATCTAGTGAAAAAACTGTGATACTTAAAAGGTCAATTTATCATGTTGGCCTTTTAACATTTTTGGGCCAATTACCCTTTGGGATTGTAGTTGGCTGTATCACACTTTCTTTTCTTCTGTGCTTTGCAAAGCCCCCTTTCGTAAAAGAAAGAGGGCTTTATTTTTAGTTTTATTTTGAAATATTTTCCGAAATTACATTGGAAGTAGCTTCATATATAAAAATTATTCTTATACTTCCGGATGATAATATTTTTTTGTGAATTCTTCGTTATTTTTACAAGATACAAAATTTAAAATATCAATAATTGAAATAATAGCACCAACTATACCACAAGTAAATAGTGATACGATACATAAAATCCATTTATTCGGGCTGTTCAAATAAAATTTGTGTGCAGTAATAGGACATAAAAAGAAGGCTAAAAGAATAGCAATGATTCGATCTTTTTCATTTTCTGCCACTGAATAACTATTTTTCTGTGGCATTCCCATTTCTGCGCGAAGTTCTCTCGTGAGTTCTTCACGCATTTTTTCTTCTTCTAATTGTGCGCGGATTTCATCGCGCATTTTTTCTTTTTGTAAAGTCATATCTAAAATTATTTATCAAAATTTATAAGTTCACCCAACATTTGGGCGATATCAGCCTCCCCAACCTTTACACCACTTGCCTTGACAAGTTCGCGCTGAATTACTTTCAATACTGGCGAGCTTGTCAGAACTTTTTTGAAGTTATTTCCGCTCATAGCAATACGCTGATTCCATAAATCTTTTATCAGATTTTTTTTGATGGCCTCTTTATGTAAGTATGCAAAATTTTCAGCAAATCCAGTAGTTTTTGCATCAGCAAAATTAAGCGAAAGTACAAGGTCTTGATCAATACGAGAGCCAAAAGATAAGTGGTATACATTCCATTCACGCAGATTTGTGAGGATAACCCATTCAACCCCTTCGGTTGAAGCATAGCTCGCCGCCTGAAAAATATGATTATCATTGAGATTGATTCCAACAGCCTTGACTTCAATAAGAAATTTTAATTTATCATCAACTTTTACACCATAATCAGCAAATTGTCCTTTGATTTTGTATTCAGTGGTAACATCAAAAAATTTATCATATCCCAGCATTTCGCCAAGCATATCATTGATAATATTGCTTGTGTCTGATTCATTCAAATTTCGGTCCGTGGCAATTTCTACAATTTTTGTAAATTTTTTAATTCCATTTTTGAGATTTTCAGTGGCAGTTTTGGTAAGTGTAATTTTTGATTTTTTTGCCGCAGTGGTTCGTCGTGTAGTTGGCTTTTTAACTGGTTTTTCTTCTGTCATTTTTCAAAAAGTTAGAAAAAATAATTTAAATTTTTATATATAAAATCGTACAAAAAGCAAGTTTTTTATATAACTTTTTTTCCTTTTTCTGATTCGTTCGGCTCGTCATCGTCCAAGCGTGGCATAAAATCAAGATCCAGCGCGTCGAACGCTCGAATCACTTCTGATATTTTCACAGATTTTCTGAAAAAATTCGGCTCGCGGAAACGATAATGAACAAATTTTTGAATCTTGTCGAACCGAATAGAATCAGCAATATGTACATATCGAATTGTCATCTTGATATCTTCATGCCCGAGTTGTCGCTGCAATACATGAATATCGATACCAGCCGCGAGGCATTGCGTCGCATAAGTGTGGCGCAACTTGTGCGGAAAAAGCTTGATTCCTGATCGTTCAGATAATCGTTTGAAAATCGCGGAAACGAGCCGAGTTGTACCACGAACGGCAGAACTGCTACCGTTGAAAACAAAATCATCACCTCTAATAAGCCTTCAACGCACTCCTTTGTAATAGATAGATTTCAAGCACTTCAAAAACAGGCAAAAGAAAATATAAACGAAAATAAAGAATTTCATAAAAATTCTCAACTATTTTTAGCCAGGAGCAACTCTTCTGCTCATTATATTCGTGATAATCTTATTGACAGGCAGACATGCACGTCGTATACACCATGTTATCATCAATGATAAAGATCATACCCAGAATGAAGGAGAGCAACATGATGTGCGCCCACAGCGGTATCAATAATTCTATGATATTATGATCGCCTTTATCATCCCAATATCTTCTCATTTCGAACTCCATCAACACTTAATTCCGATATTACTAACATCCAAGCAGAACTATGAAGATTAATGGGAACTTTTCGTGATAATAAATGACAGTGATCTACATATATGAATAGAAATGTGGACGGATGGAAATACCTAAATGGAAAATATAGTTATACCTCTGATTATCATTCTTGGTGGAATTTAGTTGATAATATTCAGGATGAAATCAATGCAAAACGACCAGTAATGATTAGTATTGAACGATATATGAACAACGAACGACAATGACATGTCATTGTGGGTCATGGATATCAATGAAATGATATTTTTGTAAATTTTGGATGGGGAAATAGAACGGCAAATACCACTCTTTCTACTAATGGAAATGACTTTACATCAAACCTATAGAATGGAAAAATTACACGAGTTGATAAAATTATTATCCATTAAAAAAAGGCCATATACGGCTCTTTTTTATTTTTACAAAACTTCTTTTCCGCCCAAATATTTTTGCAAAACTTTTGGCACACGAATCGTTGCGTCAGCGTTCTGATAATTTTCTATAATCGCTACCAAAATTCGCCCACAAGCAAAAGCTGTCGCATCATTGGTGTGGACCAATTCGATACTTCCATCATTTCGTCGAACGCGCGTCTGCAAGCGACGAGACTGATAATCAGTCATATAATCAGCCGTGTGTGTTTCACGATATTTATTCTGGCCAGGAAGCCATGCTTCAATATCAGAACCTTTTGCATTCGGTTTTCCAATATCAAATGTACATTTTTGCAATTTTTGATATGGAATCTCGAGTTGTTGCATCATATATTCTTGGAGCGCCGAAAAAAGTAAATGTTCGTCATGCGATTTTTCTGCAAGAGAAAAACTTTCCATTTCGAGTTTGTCGAACTGATGCATACGAATAATTCCTTCCATATCTTTTCCATATGTTCCAGCCTCACCGCGGAAGCTTGTCGCATAACCAAGATAACGAATTGGCATCACTTTTTCATCGAAAATTTCGCCAGCATGCATAGAACCAAGCACATGCTCAGCACTTCCCTGCAACCACAAATCCTCCCCCTCGATTTTATAACGATCTTCCCGTGGCTCGAGGCGATCCATCGCATCGTATGGTTCCGTCTTGATCATCAGTGGAGGCAAAACTGGCGTAAATGGCGTTGGTAAAACATCAAGATTATTTTCAGAAATTACTTTTTTGAGAACTTCCTCATCACCAAGTGTATCCATCACCCATTGCACAAGAGCCATCTGTAAGCGAACAAGTCCACCCTTGAGGTACGCAAATCGGGCTCCAGCAATGTTAGCGGCACGTTCCTTGTCAATCCAGTCACGCATTTTTCCAATTTCAGCATGATTTTTGATTTCAAAATCAAATTCTGGAATTTTCCCCCACTGCTTCACAACCTGATTTTCGTCTTCTGTAAGCCCAACCGGCGTATCATCCGTTGGAATATTTGGGATTTTTTTATACAAAGTAAAAAATTCTTCCTCAATTTCTGCAAAAATTTTTTCTTCCGCCTGAATTTTTTCTTTCAAAGATTTTGCTTCTTCGAGCATCGTAGGCTCAGGTTTCCCCTTTCCCATTTGTGAAGAAAGCTCATTACGACGGGCACGAAGCGTATCCAAAGATTGCCCCAATCGTACGCGTTCTTTATCCAAAAAAATCACGCGATCCAAATCCACATTCATTACTTTGTCATGAAGCGCTTTTGCCACGATTTCTGGATTATTTCGAAGAATTTTAATATCAATCATACCAAAAAATTAAGAATAATTTGATTATACAGATTTTTCAAAAAATGCAATATTCTTGGTTGCTATTTTCCGATTTTTCGTATAATATGGGAAATTATTAAAAATTTATGTCGCTTTATACAAAATATCGACCGAAAGATTGGGATTCGGTCGTTGGACAAGATTTTATCGTGAAAATTTTGCGAAGTAGTCTGAAAAATGGGCATACTGGACATGCGTATATTTTGACGGGATCGCGTGGAACTGGGAAAACTACGAGTGCACGAATTCTGGCGAAAAGTTTCAATTGTCTCAATTTGCAGGACGGAAATCCATGCAACGCATGCGAAAATTGTCAGGCCTTTGAAAATGGAATAATGATTGATATTATCGAAATTGATGGAGCAAGTAATGCGCTTGTGGACGATATCCGTCAGATGATCGAAGAGGCGAAATTTTTGCCGACTTTTGGAAAATTTAAGGTATATATTATCGATGAAGTGCACATGCTCTGAAAAAGCGCCTTTAATGCGCTTTTGAAGACGCTTGAGGAACCACCAGAACATGTAAAATTTATTTTAGCAACAACGGAAATTGACAAAGTTCCCGAGACGATTCGTTCGCGTGCACAGCGATTTGATTTTCAAAAAATTTCTGAAAAAAATATCATTGATCGCCTCAATTTTGTGATTGATGCAGAAAAAATAACGGCAGATTCGGGCGCGATTGAATTGATTGCGAAACTTTCACGCGGTGGAATGCGCGACGCTCTGACACTTTTGGAACAATTTTCTGTTGACAAACATCTTTCATTGGAATTTTTACAGAATACTTTTTCGATGATTGATGATGATTTTATGGACGAAATTATCGAGATTTTAGCGAGCAAAAATCATAAAAAATTTACAGAAATGATCGAAAAAATAAAAACGCAACACATTCGTAGCGAGAATTTTTTCGAGCAAATCATTTTGCGTTTGCGCGATAAAATGGTAGAAAATCTCGGAAATGAAAAATTTGGGATTTATAACTCGATTTTTGAGATTTTTCGAAAATCGTATCCGTCGATTGGATATTTTTCTGACAATTTTTTGGTAATTGAAATGACGCTTATGCAAGCGCTTAATGTGGGAAATTTGGCACAAAATCCAAATCCAACAATAGTTGAAAAAAATCTCGTTTCTACACAAAAAATTACAATCACAAAAAAAACTCAGCCCGAGAAAATGGAAGAAAAAGAGAAAATAAATCCTATCGAAAAACCTATTCTAGAAAATATTCCGGCGAAAATTGAAAAAAACATTGAGAAAAAAAGTGAAAATATTACGAATATAGAGCCAAAAATCGAGAAAAATCCCGAAATACCAAAGGCGATGGAATTTTCTTTCAGAAGGCTTTTGACAGAACTCAAAGACGAAGATCCGGCTGTGCTTTCAACTATTAAAAATGCGAGTTTTAAGCAGGATGGTGAAACGCTAGAATTGTCTTTTGGGAACAAATGGACTGCGGATAAAATGCAAGAAAACCGATACCAATCACCTGTAATAACTGTTCTCAATAAAATTTTCTGAGGAGAGTGGAAATTAAAAATTTCTCATAAACCACAAAATAATACGCATTTTGACGATGTATTTTAATTTTTCCTATGAAACATCTTTTACCACTTATTTTTTCGCAAGCATTTTTTAAAAAAATTTTTGCCATTGCCTGTCTCGTAATACTTTTTTATGTGTTTCGAGGATTTCTCGGACTTTTTCTCATTACATTTATTTTTGCGTATTTATCGCTTGAAGTAGCGGAATTTTTGCGAGCTAAAATCATTTTTCAAAAAGAAAAAAATCCCAATAAATTTTGGAAATTCTTTGAAAAATATCTGTCCACCAATATTTTGGTAACAATTATTTATATTCTTTTTATTTTGATGGTAATTTGGCTTTTTGCAAGCATTTTGCCACAAATCATCAAAGAAATTGAAATTTTTATCAAAAAAATTCCAGAAATGACGCGACAAATGGAGGGGCTTTTACAAAGCTTTGAAAATACGAGCGGAATCCATTTGTGAAGCCAAAATCTCGTCAATGACCTGACGAAAAAATTTGATTTTCAAACAACTGGACAGGAATTGCTCAAATATTTACAAAACACGAGCGGCGCTTTATTACAATTTTTTCTCGGAATCGTGATGAGTTACATTTTTGTACTTGATCGCAATGATGTTTTTGGATTTTTCGCACGAATGAAGCGTGGAAATTTTGCATTTTTGTATCACGAATTCAAATATTTTGGTGAAAAAATCGTCAATAGCTTCGGAAAAGTTTTTAAAGCACAAGGAATTATTGCCTTTGTAAACGCAATTTTGACGACAATCGGACTCCTAATTATTGGATTTTTGTTTCCAGCAGGACATTTTCCATTTATTTTCACACTTTCCCTGATTGTATTTATTTTTGGATTTATTCCCGTTTTTGGAACGTTTTTGTCAGGATTGCCGATTGTGATTATTGGCTACGGAATTGAGGGTGGAGGAATTCAGATTGTGATGACAATCATCGTGATGATTTGTATTATTCACGCGATTGAGGCATATATTTTGAATCCAAAAATTGTGTCGTCATATATGCATTTTCCAGTTTTTATCACATTTGCGACTCTTATCATAGCAGAACATATGTTTGGGATGATTGGACTTCTCATTGGTGTACCAATTCTTGCAATTATTATTTCAGTCGGCGCAGATCTCAATACTTATATTTCTCGTCTCAAAAAAGAATATTATGCCTCCAAAAAAACTTGCGAATGTCAGCCAGTTTCTGAAAAATAATGAAAATGGGATTATTGTTGTGTATGGCCCAACTGGCTCAGGAAAAACAAGTTTTTCCCTTGAAATAGCAAAAATTGCACAAGACCTTAATTTTTTCCCAGTAATTATTTCGGCAGATTCTCGTCAGATTTATCAAGAAATGAATATTGGAACTGGGAAAATCTTACCGCATGAAATGGAGAATATCATCCATCTTGGGCTCGACATAATTTCTCCGATAGAAAAATTTAGTGTTGTAGAATTTAAAAAAAATATTGAAAATTCTGATCTTTGGAAAATTTTTATAGAAAAATGAACAATTATTGATTGAAATTTGCGCAAAAAAATAGTTCCCATTATTTGCTGAGGAACTGGACTCTATATTGATAGTCTGATTTTTGAGCGAAATTATTTGTGAGAAGCCCCGAATAAATCCCGGCGTGAGGAATTAGAAAATTTTCGCATCAAAAATGGAAATGACGCACTTTGGAAAAAATTGTATGATCTTGATCCGGAGTACGCGCGTGATTTACATCCAAATAATCACACATATATTATTCGGGCCATCGAAATTATTGAGTCAACAGGAACCTCAAAAAGCGAATCTTTCGATACTACACCAAAACTTCGCTTTCCGACGCTTTTTTTGACGCCATATAATGACACGATTGAAAATCGAAAAAAGTTATACGAAAATATCAATACACGAATTGAAAAAATGTTTACTAATGGACTAGTGAAGGAAGTTGAGTGTATCGCAAAAAAACATGGACATACTTGTGAAGGCCTAAAAACTATTGGATATGTTGAAATTATGGATTTTTTATCAGGGAAAATTAACAAAACTGAAGCACAAGCGCTCATTGCCCAACACAATCGTAATTATGCGAAACGTCAAATTACTTGGAATCGAAAGAAATATGACCCATTTTTATAAAAACCCCAATTTAGGGATTTTATTTTATTTATAATTTTTCCGGACAAAAATAAGCTCATTATTTTCTCAAAAAGAAAAAATATTTGACGGTTTTGCATCACAAACTCCACCATCAAAACCATTAATTTCAGGAAAAATATTTCGTGCTTCAGAAAAGCTCATCGTCTCAGGTTGTCAAGAAATATTCGCCGATGTTAAAAATAATGGAAAATTCAAATTTTCTAAAATTTCCTTTTTCAGGCATTTTTCTCAAATTCGAACAGATATATACTTATAATTGTCTATTTTTAAAAATTCTGGAAAATTATACTCAGGATTTCTCGGAAGAATCACAGAAAATGGAAATGAATAGTTTTTGAGTATTTGTATCTGTTCAGGAGAAATTTTGACTACTTGTCAAAGCATGAAAAAATCCCTTACAATAATCGCAAGTCGCTTTGTATTCTCACGACCTTTGAGCGCATAAATCCTCTCAAAATCAGTTTTTTCAAGGTTTCCAGCAAGGCCGTAACATGTATCTGTTGGAATAATTTTCAGCATTTTATTGTTCAGCTTGAGCCCATCGTCGAAAACTTGGGCAATCTTGATCAACATCAATCAATGCAAATCCAGGATGCAAAATCGCTTCCTTAATAATTTCTTTCAGTTCATTGAATTTGCGTGATTGTGCGCGTTTCGCAAAAGTACAGCCAGAATTTTGAGCGAGTAAAATCGGGTCAATTGGCGATAAATGATTTCCGTCGGGCGTGGTTTTTGTTATAATACCAAGCGGCGTGGTTGGGCTTGCTTGTCCAGTTGTAAGGGCATAATTTTCGTTATTAAAAACAATATATGTAATATTAAGATTTCGACGACAAGCATGAATAAAATGCCCCATTCCAATACCATAACCATCACCATCTCATCCTACAGCAAGTACTGTAAGTTCAGGTTTTGCAATTTTTATGCCAGTAGCAAACGGAAGTGTACGACCATGAAGAGTTTCTGCAGCATAACCATCGATATATTGGCTTGCCTTTCCACTACAACCGACTCATGATACCACAACGCGTTGATGTGATGCGATTTGAAGGTCCTTAAAAGCATTTTTTATTGCCATAATAATCAATGTATCTCAGCAACCCGGACACCACTGAATATTAGTTAATCATTTTCGCATAAATAGAGTTTAATATTTAATTTTTGTACAAATATTGCACTATAATTGTACATTTTTATAATAATTCTTGAAAATCCTCATAATAAAATGGGAGCAAATTATATTTTCGTTTATGAGAAATTTTTGTGCGATGCAAATATTGAAGTCACAATTTTTCTGTAAGCAAGGTCTCAAGTTGCCCTGAAAAATTATTTTCTACAAAAACCACCTCATCACATTTTTCAATTTCTCATCGTAATCTTTCATCAACAGGAGACAAGAATTTGATAATAATCAACCCCCATTCTGGGTTATTTTTTACAAAACATTCTGCTGTATAACGAGTAAAACTCAGTGTAATGATTTTCTTTTTTGCTGTTGGATTAATTATCTCAAAACCTTCAATTCACTCTTTTTCGAACAAATATTGAATCTTTTTTGCTCGTTTTTCAGTAATTTGCATTTTCATTTCTGGGTTTTCTGAAGTTTCCCCATATTCATCATGCTCATAACTAGTTGCAATAAAATCACCATTTTCAGTACCAACACTCACATACGGGGAGACTCCATCGTCAGTCAATTGATAGCGAGCATAATCAGCTGTTGGATTTTCTAATAATTTTCCACGATCAATCTCGGCCGCACGAAGTTCTCCGATAGTTACCTTCCCTTCAGAAAATTGCTTATCCGTCAGTAAAATCACGGTTGTTTGATATTTTTGTGATAAATTCAGTGATTGCCCCGCCATAAAATACCCCTCTTCCAGTGTAGATGGCACCATCACAATATTTTCAATATCACCAAAAGTTGGGCGAGTAGCATATAAAATCTCACCCTGCTCATGAAAGGTTGGCGCCCCAGTACTTGGGCCAGCACGTTGCGACAAGACGGCTACAATGGGAATCTCAGCTTGTGCAGCAAAACTCAGCGCCTCAGTCATAAGAGCAAAACCACCTCCAGAAGTCCCCACCATAGAACGAGCCCCCGTAAAAGACGCTCAAAGCGCTGCATTAATAACAGCAATTTCATCTTCAGCTTGCAAATATGGTACTTTTTTTGAGTCAATAATTTCCGTTAAAATCGAACTCGCAGGCGTCATTGGGTATGCGGAATAAAATTCCAAACCACTCGCAATAGCACCATATGCAATCATGCGATTTCCATAAGAAATTTTTTTTGGTGAAGCATTTTCATTTAATTCGGGCAATAAATCGACATAAAAATTTCTCCCAAACTCAGCAAAATCATGTAAAATTTTGATATTTTTTTCAACAACCTCAGATCATTTTTTTAAAAAAACCTTTCGAATAATGGGTTCGAAATTTTTGGAATCCACTCATAAAATACCCGAAAGTACCGCGACCAAATAAGTATTTTCGTATTTATCATTGATTTCTGGCGCAATGATTCGGAATTTTTCCTCAATATCTGATTGTATTTTTTTAAGTCCTGCAAGGGTTTTTTGGCTCACAATAACAATCCCACCCCGAGAAAGATCCTCCAAATTTGGAATAATATTTTTAGCATCAAGTCCAATCAAGATATCAATTTTTCGCATTATATAGGGAAAATCGCTGCAAATATTGACATCATAAAAATTCAGTCCGCCTTTAATAATCGACTGATATTCACTGTCTGTTATAATGTTATATCCAAGCTCGGAGAAGGCATTTGCCACAATATCCATCACTGAATTCATACCAAGCCCAGCCGGCCCAGCAATTCGTATTCAAAGTCTATCTTTTTTTTGCATTTCTGTATTATAACGAAAAAAACAAGTTAGTAAATAGGTATTTTTATTTATTTTTGACAATTCTTATTTTTCATATACCATTTATTTTTCAATAATTTTTTCTTGAAGAATAAAAACTTCCCGAATAACTATATGTGTCATTTTAAAAAATCCTCATATGAGGATTTTTTGTGAGAAAATTATTTTTGTACAGTTATTAAATTATAATTGCACAAAATTATAAAATATCATGACGGAGAGTGTCAATATCACCAGCTCCTAGCAATACAATAATGGACAAATTCGGGTTTTCAAGATCAAATTGTTTAATTTTTTCCAGAGTATTGAGCAATCATTCTCCATTCTGTACACTAGAAAAATTTTCACGAATCGTATCCACGAGGCGATCCGTCGTCATCCATTCGACATCTTCCTGTTTATCTCGCGAAAAGTAAATATTTGGTATTATAAGTATGTCCGCATCCATAAAGGCATTCGAGAATTCCGAAAGCAATTCGCGTGTTCGAGAATATTGATGCGGTTGAAATGCGACAAAAAGTTTTTTGTCTGGAAATTTTGTTTTAATGGCATGAAGTGTTGGGCGAATTTCATTTGGATGATGTCCATAATCCGACATTAAAATATTTCCATTTTTTGTTGTACGAATAATTTCTGAACGGCGCCAAGAACCGCTATATGATGCCAATTTTTCTGTAATATATTCATCCTCCAAGCCAAGCAATTTAGAAACCGCGAACACAAGGCGCGCATCCTGCAAAATATGATTCCCAGGAATTTGCAATGATATTTCTGGGATTTCGAGTGTTTTTGCTTCATAAAAAATCTCGCCTGTTTCGAACATTTCTACTTTTGCAAAATATGAAATTTTTTCTCCAACAATAATTTTTTTCTCCTTTGGAATATTGAGCTTGAGTGAATTTTCGTCAGATTCTGAAATCACCACAAAACCAGAAGTCTGATCTACAAGCGACTGAAAGGCTGAAATATAATCATCGAGATTTTTGTAATAATCCAAATGATCAAGATCGATATTTGTAATAATCGTGATAAATGGATGATATTGAAGGAATGAGCGCTTATATTCACAGGCCTCAATCACGAAATTTTCAGAACTATCAGCATAAAAATTCGTACCGCCAAGCTGAGGGACTTGCGTCCCAACAATAGCAGACCCGCCAACTTCAGATCACGCAAGTACAATAGCCATCATAGCAGTTGTGGTAGATTTTCCGTGAGAACCAGTAATCGCGATTCCTTTTTTTTGATTAAAAATCTCCCCCAGTGCTACTGGATAAGAAAAATGGGGAATTTTCAGCTCGCGAGCTTTCTGTAATTCTGGGTGATTATAAATCTGCTCATCCGCAGACAAATCTGGTTTCGTAATAATCGCCTCAGAATAAATAATTTTTTCGATATTCTCATTAATCATCTCAGGATGTTCCCCAATCAAAATACTCATCCCCTCTTGCCTCAGTGTCTGAATCAAGGATGAGTCCGTGGAATCTGTCCCAGAAATTTTGTATCCCAAGTAATGATAATAACGAGCCAAGGCAGAAACACCGATACCACCAATTCCAATAATATGAATTTTTTTTGTCATAGAAAAATTTATTTTCGTTCATTATATAGAAATTTTTTAAAAAAGAAAGTGAATTAAAAAAATAATTATTGAACAGATATAGTTTAATAATTGAACGAAAATAAAAAAATGAGCAATTATAGAACTAAAAAAATCTCCCATTTCTGAGAGATTTTGAGTGACCTATTAAAGCTTATTATAAATAATTGGGACCAGCAATTATTGACCAGAATAAAAAGTTTTAACCTTTTGTTTTATATTTTCGGAAACATCAGAAATTTTTTCTTTTTGTGTTTCAATAACTTGATTAATCATATGCTTAATAATCGGTTCTGAAATTTGAAAAATTTTTTCGAGTACCAAATGTGGAGCAAAAATCATCAAAGCTACGAATCCTCAAATTATAATCCGATATATCCAAGCGAAAATTCTTTTTCGCCGCTCACGAGTTTCCCATTTGACCAAAACAGAGTGAATCTCGTCAATTTTTTCTTGTGGCGTCATATTGATTTTATAAACCGCCTGTCAAAACAAGAACTGATGGAATGATGGCGCTCGCAAGTAGCGTCAGCACCACTATCCAAATGAAAATTTTTTGCATATACTATTCCGTTACAACAGTAGTAGTAATTTCATCAACTTCATCTGCCTTATCCAAATCATAATCCAACATAGGAGTTGGGAGAGTTGCTGTGTTATTTACACCGATTGCTGACATAAATTCCTGATAAGAAACAAATTCTTTTGGAAGTTCGATTTTTTTATTTCCAGCACGATCATTAGCCGTAATGAAAAGCTGAGCTTTTTTGATAGGAGAAAGAGCTATTTCTCCAGTATTTTTAATATTTTCAACAATAAATCCAAATTTTGAAGGCTCAACCTGAAGAGCAACATCAGCCGTTACTGCCTCATCATCAAGATTAAGAACAGCTTGTCCGCTTGGCATATCAGAATTTTCTTTTTTTGCCAATTTGAGTTCAAAGATTTTTTTGTCAGTAGTGCCAGCGTTCGCAAGGGCTACCATATCAACGATAGAGATATTGAGCGTATTCAAAACTTTTTTCTGGATTTCAGCTGACCAGTTGGCCGCTTCTTTTCCTTGAATCATGAGCTTTCCGACAAAGTTTTCACCAGAGAAAGTATTCTCAAGGTTGAAAATTTCTGTTCCAGCAACTACAGCATTCGCCGTCAATTTTTCACCCTGAACATATGAAAGTTTTCCTCCTCCCATGCCCAACACAGAAACTGACAAATCAAATGTTTTTACAACATTATCTTCTGTTTTTCCAGAAAGTTTCGCCACTTCGATTTTTTCTTGTCCATCAAGGCTGATGGCTACCTTTCCATTAAAATCAGTATTTTTTCCCTGAGATACAGCCGTCAATTCCGCAACCAAACGCTCTACATCACCAGAAAGTGATGAAATTTTAAATGTGTATATATCACCTTTTCGAGCATTTTCAATGACGCTACTTTCGTTTGACCCCTGAAGTGTTGCTGTCAATTTTGTATCACTATACAATGCATCTTTCGTATCGAAAGTCATTTTTCCTGTTATAGAAAGTTCTGCAAGTTTTGATAGCAATTCTTGTTTTTGTTCTTCATTTGGTTCAAAATTCGCAAAATCTTTTGAAAGTCGAGCAAACAAATCTACCAAACGAGTTTTATCGAGAGTGACATCAAATGTTCGCTTAGAGCCATCAGTTACAGCAGCGCCAGTTGATGAGAAAATATGATATTCTGTCAAATATTTTTCAAAATCAGCTGTCTGAAGTTTTGCTAGCTTCTGAAGAAGTTCGTAAGTCTGCGCATTATCGAGATTTGGATCGAGTGCCACCCATTTTTCGTTAAATTTTGCTAATTTTTCAACTGTATCTTTTACTTCAGTTTCAAGAGCTTTTTTCATTTCTTCATTGCTCGCCGTAGCTGACATTTTGAGATTATTATATTTCATGAAATTTGACATTCCTGAAATAAAATCAATCGTATCAGCAGACCCTTCAAAAGCAGAAGATTCTGTACCTGATCCAGCAGAATCAGAAGCGGTTGTTTCTACTTTTACTTTTGGAGACTCAAAAGTCACCTGAGACATCTGAGAACCACCAGCAAGCGCTGTGAAGTTTGATGAAAATTCGAGCGTATTTGAAGTGAGAACATCTTGCATAAATACTGAACCCGAAAGCTGACCATTTGCTTCTTTTTGTGTTCCGTAAATAGCTTTAAATGTTTCATCCAGCTTTACCATTTCCGCCTTTACATTGGCATTGTACAAATCCGCAAAATTATCAGGAGTTGTTTGTGTACCACATGACGCAAGACCAAGCATCAAAGCTGATACTACAAAAATCTTTTTCATAAAAAGAATGTTAAAGAATAAACACTGGGATTATACGAAAAATACAAAAAAAGCCAAGTGATTCCGATTACTTTTTCCTAGACTTTTTTATGAAAATATTTATAAAAACATTATTTCAAATGAAAATTTTTGGGAAATCGCGGAAAAAATTTTGCTTTTTTGAAAAAAAATTTATAATGAAAGCGTTTTATTTTTTAAGAAATTTTATGGCAAATATTGACCACGCACCGAGCAAATATATGCTCAACTTGCTTCATGTACTTCCAGCGTTCGCGGATGAAAGTGAAAACCGCATCAATGCACTCATTGAGCTCAACTCAATGACTATCAACAAATACGAAATTATCACAGAATCTGGTCAGCTCAAATTGGATCGCGTTGGATATTCTTCACTTGCATATCCATTTGCATACGGAGCCATCCCTTGTACTTGGGACGAAGACGGAGACCCGCTTGATGTCGAAGTTGTAGGCGTGACAGAGCCGCTTATTCCTGGATCTCTTGCCGAAGTACGAATTATTGGAATTATGAAATTTAACGACGGCGGCGAAGTAGACGACAAAGTGATTGGTGTTTTGGCTGATGATAAACGAATGGATCACATCAAAACTTTTGAAGATCTCGGCGAACATTGGAAAAAAGAAACAACATATTACTGGGAACACTACAAGGATTTAAAAAAACCTGGAACATGTACAGTAGAAGGATTTTTTGGAATTGATGAAGCCAAAAAAATTATCAAAGAATGTGAAGATCGCTACAAGACTGACTATCTTCCAAAATTTGAAAAATAAAAATTCCCAATTTGGGAATTTTTTTATGATCTATCATTCAGAAAATGTCAAAAATCTCGAATAATGTTTTCCATTGGCTTTCCACTTTTTTGCTTATTGACAGCAAACCTTGTCCGAGAAAAATCCTTCATCGCGGGCAGCAAATCTTCAAATAATTCAGCCACTGTTTCGCGTGGTGTATTTTGTTTGGATAAAACCGAAATCCAAACTTGGCGTCATTGTGAGTCATCATCAATTTTTTTGCCATATTGTTCCAAAATCTGACTCCAAGAAAGTGATTCACCAAAAAGAATGAGGTCTTTTTCAAAAATTTCCCCGCCAACATAGTGCAAAAATGGGCGAAAAATTTTCATCACAAACGAGCCATCGCCGTAGCTTTCTGTCTTAAGAATAGTACTTGAAATGCGATAAAAAAAGAAGCTCAACGCCTGATTGATCCAAGAAATCATCTCGCGATTTTTTAACAATGCTTGTTGCACAAGAGTTGATTTGGCCGGAGGAATTGAGAGGCTCTTTGAATTTGTTTCAAGAAAAACCTTTGAATGAGAAGGTTTTTCTCGTTCCACTTCACGAATATTTTTTCGTACACTTTCAATAAAATCAAACACGGCAGACGCTGCTTCATGACTCTCATCAACAGAGCCTCATTCAAGCAATTTTTGGAGATTTTTTTCCATATCATCTACCTCTTTTTTTGTTTTGTTCGTAAAATTTTTCTTTTTCAAAATATTCATCAAACGATACTGAAATTGTTGCATTTTCCGTTCAATACGCGAAAATTCATCGATATCGGCCTGAGAAATATCTTTTTCGTTACGATTTTCTTTTTGCTCAGCACGCATTTTTGCTTGTGTAGCATCTTCTTCACGCTTCAAGCGTTTTTGTTCTTGTATTATTTTTTTCTGTTCGTTCTTTTCTTTTTGTTGAAAAAAAGTATCAAGCCGACCTTCAATCACTTGGAGTTCACTAGCGATTCGTTTTTCAGTATTTTTATTTTTTTTGACTGCAACGCGTTGTGGCGCGTTTTCTTGGCGAGACATTACCGTTCAAATTGTCTCATTAAAAAATTCATTCAAAATACGATTGGTCGCAAAATCTTGTAAACTTTTTTGAAGAGAGTCAATTTGATTTTTATCATCCAAGACGTTTTCACCTTGTTTTTCGAGTCCTTCAATTCGAGTTTCTAATCTAAAAAGTTTGACAAAAAACGAAAAAATCACTTTATCTTCCGGTCGTTTTCCTTCCTGTAATTCAAATGTTGGTGCATCAATATGTACAGATTCACGATGTACAGATTCACGATGTACAGATTCACGCGCAAAATCCTTTATTTTTCGTACTTTGAGTGACATACATTTTTTGATTGCCTCGTCGATATCAGTCCCCTTTTTGGGGGTAAGAATCTGATTAATATACTCATCAAGAATTTCTTTCTCAACATACGGCTCCATCATTGAATTCATAACCTCAAGAAACGGAACGCCGCGCATGCGTTCCGCAAATTCTTTTTTTCGCACTTCGGAAATGTCATCGATATTTTCAATAATATTTGACAGTGAATTCATAAGAAAAATTTATTCTTTCTATTATAAAATAAATATATTATTTGTCAATATTTATTTCTTAAAAATTTATGTTTTCAAAAAATAAATCCCCTTTTCGGAGATTTATTTTACGCGTCTTTCACAACAATAGAAAGCATTTTATTCGGAATGAAAATTTCTTTCACGAGAATTTTTCCTTCGAGCCATTTGGCGATATTTGGCTCTGCATGAGCGAGCGCAGACACCTCTTCCTGAGCAACGCCATTAAAGCAAGTGAGTGTACCACGAAGTTTTCCATTCACCTGAACCGCGATCGTCACTTCATCATCTACCAACATGAATTCATCATATTCTGGCCATGCTGCCTCAAAAATTGAAGTTGCCCTGCCAATCATCTGCCACAATTCTTCTGCCAAATGTGGGGCAAATGGATGAAGCATAATCGCAAATTTTTCCTTCCATTCATTCACAAATTCTGAATCGGTCGGCAATCATTCATTCACCAAAATCATCATCGAAGAAATCGCAGTATTAAATTTATAATCACGAATATCTTCTTCGACTTTTTTGATAGTTTTGTGCAAAAGTTTCATCGCCTTCATTTCATCTTTTGCAACATTTTTTCCATTTTCGTAAAGCGCATACGCTTTATCCAAAAATCGTCGCACCCCAATAATTGCATCCGGATTCCAAGGCGCAGAATCACGGAAATCTCCAATCGCCATTTCATACAAACGAAGGGTATCGGCGCCATATTCTTCAGAAATATCGAGCGGATTGGCTGTATTTTTGAGTGATTTGGACATTTTTGCCACAATTCGATTCACTTCTTCTCCCGTTTGAATAATGAAAAATTTTCCGTCACGCTCCTCGACTAAGTCAATCGCTACGAGGCCTCCATCTTTTCGTTCGTATGCATATGCCAAAACCATTCCTTGATTCACGAGTTTTTGAAATGGTTCTTTCGTCGGAACAACACCAATATCGTACAAAACTTTATGCCAAAAGCGTGCATACAAAAGATGTAAAACCGCATGTTCAGCGCCACCAACATATTCATCAACATTCTGCCAATAATCCAAAATTTCTCTGGAAGCAATCGCATTCGGATTTTTTGGATCCAAATATCGCAAATAATACCAGCAAGAACCGCCCCACTGCGGCATTGTATTCGTTTCGCGTTTTCCAGAAAGATTGTCCGCCAAGCGAATATTCACAAAATCATCAACCTTCGCAAGCGGAGAATTCCCATCACCAGCTGGCAAGAAATCATCCATTTCTGGTAACTTGAGTGGCAAATTTTCGTCAATAACAATCTTCGTAGAAAGTCCGTTATAAATTTTTCCAAAAATTTTCCCGCCGATTACGAGTTCGCGCAATTTTCCTTTTGAACAAAGGCAAAGCGGATTTTCATCACCTTTTGGTTCGGATTTCAAAACATATGCAAGATTTGGATCAGTTGCCTCTTCCAAAGAATAAATTCGAGGTAAATTACCAACTACTTCGCTATCCAAATGAATGAGCGGAATCGGCTCGCCCCAATATCGCTGACGAGAAAAAAGCCAGTCGCGCAATTTATAATTTATTTTTTTGTGACCAAAACCATCTTTTTCAGCCAACTCTATAAATTTTTCGCGAGCTTCTTCTGATGAAAGCCCAAAAAATTCACGATTATATTCTTGAAAAATTTCTACCTTTTCTGATTGTGTTTCCAAAATTTCTACGCCATTTTCAAAAATCTCTGTCGTAATCGTTTCAGCAATTGTTCCGATTGTTATAGGCAATTCTCCAATAAATCCATCTGGCATGTATGCAAGGTTTTTTTCAAAATTTTTACGATCTTCTTCGCATTTTTGCAAAAATATATTCAGATCATCATCAGAAAGTGAATTTTGGAATTCCTCATCCATTTGTTTGCGAAAATCTTCAATCATTTCTTTCGGGAAAACCACCGGAACGATTGGCAAATCATATTTTTTGGCAAATTCAAAATCGCGCTCGTCATGTGCTGGAACCGCCATTACAGCGCCTGTTCCATAATGTCCCAAAACATAATCTCCGATATACAACGGAACTTCCTCATGATTGAAAGGATTGATAACGTATGAACCTGTGAAAACTCCTGTTTTTTCCTTGTCGGCCTGCGTACGATCCTGATCAGATTTACTTTTTGCTTCGGCAATATATTTTTCACAATTCGCTCGCTCAGCATCAGTAATAAAGTCTTCCACATGTGGATGATCTGGCGCCATCACGGCATATGTCATACCAAAAACAGTATCCACACGAGTCGTGTAGACAGCAATTTTTTTGGTTTCATCATCAGATTTTTTGAGTTCAAACTCGCAACCTACACTTTTCCCAATCCAATTTCGCTGCATTTCTTTCACACTTTCAGCCCAATCAAGTTCATCAAGATCATCAATCAATCGTTCAGCATAATCAGTAATTTTGAGCACCCACTGGCGAAGCGCACGGCGCTCAACGAGCGTTCCACATCGCTCGCACGTATTATCAGAAAGAACTTCCTCATTGGCAAGCCCTGTTTTGCAAGATGGACAATAATTGATAGGCAAATTTTGCTCATATGCCAGCCCCTTTTTAAAAAGTTCCAAAAAAATCCACTGCGTCCATTTGTAGTATTCTGGATCAGTCGTATCCACCATTCGTTCCCAATCATAGCTGAACCCAAGCGCCTTAAGTTGCTTGATAAATGTATCAATATTTTTGGCAGTTGTTACTGCTGGATGTGTTCCTGTTTTGATAGCAAAATTTTCTGCTGGAAGCCCAAATGCATCAAATCCGATTGGGTGCAAAACATTGAAACCCTTCGCATGATAATAACGCGAAACAATATCTGTCGCCGTATAACCCTTTGGGTGACCCACATGAAGGCCTGCACCAGATGGATACGGAAACATGTCCAAAATATATTTTTTTGGCTTGTCAGAGAGGCTTGGTGTTGCAAAAGTTTTATTTTCTTCCCAGAATTTTTGCCACTTGGCGTCAAGTTCTTTGTGATTAAAAGGCATAGAAAAATAGTTAATTTTGGCTATTATAATAGGAAAAGAAAATTTGTAAAATATTTTTTGCAAACAAAAAATTCCCCTGAGAGAGAATTTAAAAAGAAAAATCCCCTTTCGGGGAAAATATTATGCATTTGGAGTAAGAATTCTTGAAAGTACAAACTGAACAATAGAGTTTGCCAAGAAGATTACCACAAGACCAAGCGCTACCTGAATAAGGATTTTACGGCCAGTTGATACTTTATCTTCATCACCACCAGCTGTAAGCATAAGGAAACCTCCATACAAACCATAACACACTGCGAGAATCGCAAGAAAAATCATAGCATTCTGAATGAGATTCTGAATAGTTACATCAGCAGTATTTTTTGAACCCTGCAAACCAGACTGAACTTTATCACCACCAAAGCTGATTTGTGCCATTGTCTGAGGAATTACAGCGGTAGCTGCCAATGCGGCATAAGCAAATTTTTTCATCGTCTTCATATAGGAAAAATTAAAGAAATAATGAATGACAAGGTCATATTATCAGAAGTTGGAGAATTTGTCAAAAATTTTACAAATTTTTCTCTTTTTTCGCACTTAGTACGATTTGAGTGCCACTCATTCAAGGGTTGCTTCCCTTTTCGAAAAGCAGAAATTCTAGGATTTTTCGAATTGCAAGACTATCAAACATTTTACAGATTTTTCTTTTTTGCATTTTTTTATGATAGAATTCAAAAAAAATCATAAAAATTGCACAATAAAAAATCCCAAAATTGGGAAATTTTTATTCAGCAGATTGTGTTGCTGGAGCATTGTCGTATGACGCGTGAGTATTGTGACGAGGATCAACTACGTATGGAAGAAGAGCCATATAACGCGCACGCTTTACTGCGGTTGCAATTTTTTTCTGATTTTTAAGAGTTGTACCAGAATACTGACGAGGAATAATTCGGTTGAATTTTGTCAAGAAACGCTTAAGGAAAGCAGTATCTTTATAATCAATGTGCGTTACACCCGCAGCTTCTACTGGACAAACTTGCTTTTTAGAAGTTGCCATATAAAAATTTTTTTAAAAAATAATATTAAAATTTGTCTTCTTCAAGATCTGAGAAGTCATCATAATCAATTTCTTCAATATTTTCAAGTTCAAAATCTTCTTTTTTGGAAAGGAAAATCAACTGAGAAATCACTACTTCTGTCTTGTGAAGTTTTGTACCATCTTCTTTATCGAAAACACGAGTTTTGAGTCGTCCTTCAATATATACGAGTTTCCCTTTTACAAGAGATTTCTCAGCTCGTTCTGCCAAAGGGCCCCACGCTACACAATTTGTGTATTCTGCTTCAGAAACTGATTCTCCAGCAGTATTTTTGTAATAGCGATTTGTCGCCACTGTGAAAGTCGCAACTTTTTTATCACCACCTGTTGTGCGAACAAATGGATCTTTCGTAACATTTCCGATAAGAATAACTTTATTGATCGTACGCATAAAGAAAAATTAAAAACTATGCATCTGTGCGAACAAACATAAATCGCCAGATAGACGGTTTGATGTTGAATGTTTTTACGGCTTCAAGAAAATCTCCTGATTCTTTTTCAAGAGTGTAAAGCAAATAATATCCCTGAAGAGATCCACGGATTTTGTACGCGAGTTCGCGTTCACCTGGATGATTTGTTTCAACGATTTTTGCCCCAACATTTGAAAGTTCTGTTTCGATTTCAGAAACGAGAGCTGTTCTGTCTTCAGCTGAAAGGCTTGGATCAACAATCATCATAAGTTCGTATTGTCTCATAAATTCCTATGGGTTAAACATCTTTTCTGACCAGGAAAAGAAGGAAATAAAAATTTGCATAAAAATGCTTGGTCATTATAAGATTTTTCTTGAAAAAGCAAATTTTTTTTCGAGAATTTTATAAAAAATTTTTTTATTGACTTTTTTTGATATTATTTATAATGCGAGAAAATATAATTTTGTCAAAATGTTACTTAGCAAAAATCTTGAGGTAGAATATATTCCACAATTTTCTCATTGTCCTGCATCTTCTGAGGCTCATCGCGAAGAAATCGTACAAAGTTTCTGTCATGTTGTAAAAAATGAAGTGAATTTTTTGATCAATGGCCGAGATTTTACGAATAAAATTTTTGACGCAGGTGAAGAATTGCCTTCTGGAAGCGATATTCGCGATATTGATGGGAAAAAATATATTTTATTGCCCGCGGGATTTGATGGCGTAATTATGGATTACAAAAATACCGACGCTTCAATTGTACTTCCAACTGCGGATTGTGCGGGTGTAAGTTTTGCTCATCCTGATAAGGAAAAATGCGGAATTTTGCATGCAGGATATAAAGGAACGGCTGCTGGAATTATTGACAATCTTTTTGAAAAACTCGATTCTAATGCAGAATCTCTCGCCAAAATGTTTTTTCGAATTTCACCGATGGCGGGCGGAGATTTTCAGTTGGACACACAATACTACAAAAATCTTTTTGAAAAATACCTCAAAAAACACGATATTGATGCATTTTCGCCAAAATTTTTCCAAGAAATCGAGAATGGAAAATGCAAATTTTCACTCCAAAAAATTATTGTAAAAATCTTGCGTGCGCACGGCATCAAATCGCATCAAATCTATGCATCAAGCATTAAAACGACCAATTCTAATAATAATTTTTATTCATTTCGATTATTCAGTAATTATCAGGCTATGCGCGAAATCGTGCAAAAGGATGTCGAAAATTTTGAACTTTTGCCTTCTGGAAAAGAATATGTACCCCCAAAATTCGAAGTGAATTATTTTGATAAATTAGTGGAAAAACCAAATCATCGAACCAATTCTCAAAATGGCCGAATGGCAAGCATTCTTAAAACCACAAAAAAATAATTCCCTTTTCTAAGGGATTTTTTTGAGAGAAAAATATATTATTATATAAAATATAAAAAGCGCAAGGAAAAGATTTTGCAAAAAGAAAAATTTTACGCTAAAATATTTAAAAGTTATTTATTCCTCAACTTACAAAATGTCTCGAACAAAAAAAGAATCCGAAGTGCTCAAAAAAATTTTTGGAAATTGCGATGATGTTCAAATTAGTAAAAAATTGGTACAAAAACTTGTCCAATACAATATGAAATACGAAGAAATCACAAAAGTGATTTTGACGCACTCGGAACGAGCTTTTCTCGATGCGCGACTCATCACGCTCGAAGAATACTATGCAGAACTGCAAAAAGCCAAAAAATCCGAAGTCGAAAGTTTTCTCGCCTCCCTTCCTGAAATGAAAAAATCTTGTCCATCAAAAAAACTCACAAAAAAATAATTTTAGAGTTTTTATTTGAAAATTTTAAAAAAATCCCGAAATCGGGAATTTTTATTTTGCATCAACAAATGTGTATTCTACGTGTTTGCGAAGCTGTTTTGAATATTTACGAAGTTTCAAACGTTCTCCTGCTGGAAGATTTTTCTTGTTTACTGCGTAGATGTAGTCACGGCGAGTTGCTCCTGGTTCAGAAGATTTTCCCACCTGAAATGTATTTTTTCCTTTTGCCATAATAGTTTTTTAAAAAATAATTGAGCGAAGATGAGCCTATTATATAAATTTTTCAGATATTGCAAGTTTTTTTGCATTTTTCTTTTTTTTCTGTATAATCAGCAAAATTTTTTAGAATTATGTTTATTGATGAAGTAAAACTCACCTTCAGAGCTGGAAAAGGCGGGGACGGAATTGTGTCTTGGAGACGCGAAAAATATATCCCAAAAGGTGGGCCATATGGCGGAGATGGCGGAGATGGTGGTGACATCATCCTGAAAGCCACAACGCACGAAACGACTTTAACAAAATTTCGACATTTGCGAAAAATCGAAGCCAAAAATGGTGAACGCGGTGGAACTTGGGAAAAACACGGTGCCAGCGCAGAAAATCTCATTGTGGAGGTGCCAGTTGGAACGATTGTAACTGACGCGGAAGATGGTGAAATTATTTGTGATTTGGAATTTCCGAATCAAGAATTTTTGCTTTGTAAAGGTGGTCGCGGAGGATTTGGAAATGCGCACTTTACATCCAGTACACGCCAATCTCCGCATTTTGCCGAACTCTGAGATGTTGGTGAAGAAAAATTTGTAAAAATGGAGCTCAAACTCGTGGCTGATGTTGGGCTTGTTGGACTACCAAACGCTGGAAAATCAACACTCATTCAGTCACTTACGAATGTTCGTCCAAAAATCGCCAATTATGCCTTCACGACACTTACACCGAACCTTGGTGTAATGGAACACAAAGGCCGCTCGATGGTCATTGAAGACGTTCCTGGGCTTATTGAAGGGGCAAGTGAAGGAAAAGGGCTAGGTTTCCAATTTTTGAAGCACATTGATCGTTGTCGTGCGATTATTCATTTGCTTGATGTTTCTGCTGGTGAAGATGAAGTGATTGCAAATTATCAGACGATTCGCCGCGAGCTCGAGAATTGGAGCTCAGAAATGGCCTCAAAGGATGAATTTATTATTTTTTCGAAGGCGGATATTATTGATGCTGAGCACTTGGATGAAATTGTAAAAATTTTTGAAGAAAAAACTGGGAAAAAAGTATTTTTAACTATTTCTGCTGGAGCCTTTATCAGAATTGACGAACTCAAAGATGCCCTTATTGAACGAATTCCAGAAAGAATTTTTGAAGCACCAACAGAAGAAAAAATCGCTGAAACCACAAAATACGACCTTAAAAAACGCACCGATCCAAAACGCTGCGAAATTACTCGCCTCGAGAATGGTGATTTCCGTGTAACGGGCGAACGAATCGAAGAAATCGCTCGAATGACAGATACTCGCTATCCTGATGGAGTTGGGCGCGTGTATGATGTGCTAGAGCGCCTTGGTGTCATGCGCCGCGTGAAGCAAATTTTGCACGATGAAATGCTCACAGAAAATACTGGATTTTTCGAAGGTGAAGATGATATTCCAACACCAAGCATTTGGATTGGCGAGAAAAAATTTTCACTCGAAGGGCTGATTTTTATGCGAGAAGGCCGATAATTCTGATTTTTATGCGAGAAGGCCGATAATTCTGATTTTTGAGAAAAAAATTCCCCAAATGGGGATTTTTTATTGCCTTTCACGAAAAATTTTATATAATCACAATACTTAAATTTTTGTTATGAATCAAGAAATCATCTATCTCGAGGAAGGAAATATTTCTATCCGACAAAATTTTTGGAAAGAAATTGAGCGTTCAAAAAAACAATACGCACACATTGTGATGATCGCGACAAAGCCTGATATCATCAAGCAAGCACCACTCTATCAAGAACTTCAAAAACGCGGAGAATTGTTGATTTTAGTGCATACTGGTCAGCATTATGACTATAATCTTTCAGAGGGTGTACTCGGAGAATTTGGCATGAGAGTTGATGTAAAACTTGGAATCAGTGGAAAATTACACGAAAAATTTTCACAAGTAATCGAGCGATTGGGAAATTTTTTGGACAAATTGGCAAATGAATATGGAAAAATCCCTGTTCCATACGTTCATGGAGACACCATGACAGCCACAACAGCAGACAAAGCAGCATTTTTGAACAAATTTGCTGTGGTGCATGTGGAAGCTGGAATTCGAACTTTTACCCCAAATGAACATTTTTTCAATCGCGTTTTCACAGAATTTCAGCACGGAAAATTTGATTGGGAGCAATATTATTCATTTTTGCAAGATCAACGAATTTATGAATTAGGGTCAATTGAGCCATATCCTGAACAATTTGATACGCGCGGAATCGAGGCTTCGACAGGATTTTTTGCCCTTCCGCACGAAATCTACAAACGAACTCTCATGAATGAAGGGTTTTTGGAAGATCGGATGGCAGTGGTTGGAAACACAGTTGCCGACGCTGTAAAAATTTCATCGGCCAAAATTCCAGAATCCAATGCTTTCGCGATGTATCCAAATATGAAATACAAAAAACTGATTTTTATCACGGTGCATCGTCGCGAAAATTGTGAAACTGAAGAACGATTTAAAGCAATTTATTTTGCCATCAAAAAACTCGTGCAAGATGGATTTCCTGTGTGTTTTCTGGGATTAAATGCTTCAGAGTCAGCGATTGATCGCTACGGTTTGCGATCTGACATTGAACAACTTGTGGAGGATTATCGCGATAATTTTGCATACGGACCTGCCCTCGCGCATCATCACGAAGTTATGGATATGCTCAGCAAGGCAGGCTGCGTCATGACAGATTCTGGAAGTATGCAAGAAGAAGCCAATATTATCGGAACGCCTTGTGTAACGCTTCGTTTTGGTTCTGATCGCACGGAAACAATTCTCGCTGGAGCGAATGTGATTGCGCCACCAGTGAATTCTCGATTGATTGTGGAAATCGTGAAAGGCGCTTATGACAATAATAATATGCGAAAACCAAATATTTATGGCGAAAATGTGAGCGAAAAAATCGTTGATGGCGTTCTGAGAATTTTGGAGAAAAATGGCAAACTTTTCCGTCTCGATCATGAACGATTGGATTTAGAAAAATTTTTTAATTTTGAAATTTAATTTTTTATAACGCGCCAAACACCAGAAAAAATCATGATTTGATGATGGATGTAAGAAATGTACGCTGAGCCATTTAATTCATTTTTAACGAAAAAATATAGAATTAAAATTCCCAGGCACGGCTTGTTGGCGTGGTTGTTATGGGACCTGGGAGATTCGCGACAGAAAATTATTTCTCACAAACATCGAGGCTTATCTTGATTATAATAACATCGTTGGGGTTGAATATTTTTTCTCATGAAAAAAGTGCGTTTTGGCTGATTGGTTCACAGGAACACTCAATATTAAAACACGAAAAATCCCCTACCCCTTTTTCGGTGATGGAGTCGATGAAATTTTTACGAGAATTGCATGTTGATATAGAAAATGGAATTATCATTGGATAAACGGCTATTACAGGATAAAAAAATCCCCTATTTTGAGGGATTTTTTATTTCTTGTTTCACAAGGCGAGGAAAATCGATTAGTGCGGTTTTGATTCGTTTGGCGCGGATTTTTGGCTGCATAATCAAACGATAGAGCCATTCAAGTCCCAAGTTTTGAAAAAATTTTGGAGCGCGTTTTTGAAGTCACAATAAAAAATCAATGGACGCACCCACACCAAGTCCAACCACTGGAAAATCTGTTGGCAAATATTCAAAAATTTCACAAAGTCGTTGTTCTTGAATTTTCATTCCGATACACGAAAACACAAAATCAATTTTTTCTTGCTGGATGATTTCGGCAATTTGCTCAGGATTTTGTTCGCCATCAAATAATACAAAAATTTTGTTATTCGGATATTTTTGCACCAAAATTTCTCCCAGATTTTTCTGAATTTCCGCCTTTTTTCGTTCAAAATCATTTTTTGGTTGGCTATTTTTCCTGTCAATGATGAGAATTTTTTTCGGTTTTTCCCATTCCAAAATATCGCGCGTCAAATCTGAACCTTTGATGAGCTCGCCATATTTTTGATAAACAGAATTTTTTTTGAAGAAAACTTTGAGGCACGCGCCAAAAAAACTTTTCCCTTCCTGCATCATCTCAGCCACATACAATCCGTTCGCATCAGGAACATTAAAAGTCGCCTTTTTCAAAATCTCAAAAAAATCTGGATCAAAATACGCGCGATACAGAATTTCTGGATTCGGCGTGAAAACCAGCGATTTCTGAGTGGGGTTTTGGATTATTTTTAAAAAATCCTGATATTTCCCATTCCAAAGCGGAATATTAAAAATTTTCATACAACAAATATTATTTTTCAAGAAATTTTTTCAAATTGGCTATAAAACTCTCAAGCGAGAAAAGTTGAGCGCGCTGAACGCAATTCTCACGAAGTGCCAGCGCGGTTTTTTCATCAATTTTTTGTACGCCCGCAATAATATCAGAAACTTGAATTTTCGCAGGAAGCAAAATTCCAGTTTTCCCATCAACCACAGTTTCTCGAAGACCTCATTCATTCACGCCAATCACGGGAACGCCGCACGCCATCGACTCAACCGGCGACATTCCAAAATCTTCATCGATCGGAATATAAATATTGGCAATCGCATTTTGCACAAGCCGAATAAAATCGTCATCATTCGGCGCAGGAATTGGGAAAATATTTTTCGCATGTTGGCATTTTCCCAAAATTTCTTCTTTGAGCGGATCGTTTTTCCCATACGTAAAAACGAGATTTTTGTCTGGCATTTGTAAAAATGCGTCAACTACGAACCCAACGCGCTTTGGTGGAGAAAGTCGCGAAAATGACAAATAATAATTTTCTGGCAAATTCAGAAGTGGGTTTTTGGCATCAGCTGGCGAAAATCGCGTCGTATCAGTCGGTGGATAGAGAATCTCAGAATTTTTCCCACAAAAATGCAACAATCGGTCATACGTATTCTGAGAATTCGTAAAAATTTGATCAATTTTATCAAGGAATTCTATATATTTTTTGGCTTGTTTATCAAAAAAATACGAAATCATCGGACGAAAAATTTTCGGAAATTTTTGTAAATACATTTCCCGAAAATCGAACAAATATCGCGGTGGCGTGTGACAATAATAAAAAATTTTTTGATTCGGTTTTTTTGAAAAATTTCTCAAAACATCGAGACAATTGCCCGACAAAATAATCGTTTCGTAATTTTTGAGCAACTTGGTGGCCTTGCGAAAGCGATTTTTCAAGATAAGATGACGAATTCATTTTTTAAAAACTGGCTTGCCAAGCGCAATTTTTTGTCCAGAAAATCCAAGTTCTTCCGGCACAAAACTTCATTCTGAAAAAAATCCAGAAATCAAATCCGCGTCTAATGCCTTTGTCATCAGGGTTACAAGGCGCTCACCGCCGCCGCGATACAAAAATGCGTCGTGCAAAACAGCAATTTTTTTAATTGTCATAAAATCCGTTAATTATGAGCATTGTACGATTTTTTGGGATTTTTCAAATTTTTTCACAATAAATTTTTACAAAAACAAAAAAACTCGTATTATAAGGGAAATTTTTGAAAATTATGAATCATTTGCACGACAAAAAAATCGCGATTGTAGCGGATTGGCTCATTGATTTTGGAGGCGCGGAACTCGTGATTGAAGAGTTTCTTGCGATGTTTCCGCAGGCAGAAATTTTTACAAGCGTGTGCTTTATGAAGCACAAAATGCTCGAATGACGTAAAATTCACACGAGTTTTTTGCAAAAAATACCTTTTTTTGGTCGCAAGCACAAATTAGCTGGGATTTTTCGGCCGTACGCTTTTAGAAAATTTGATTTTTCAGATTTTGATATCGTGATTTGTTCGAGTAGCGCCGAATCCAAAAATGTCGCGCTCGCGAAAAAGTGAAAAAATACGAAAGTTTTTGTGTATTGTCATACGCCGATTCGCTATTATTGGTCACATTATGACGAATATTTAAAAATGATGGAATTTGGAAAAATTCTCAATCCAATCGCAAAATTTGTGCTTCCAAAAGTGGTGAATTGGATGCGAAAACTGGATTTGGAAGCAGCGGCAGCAGTTGATGTTTTTTGGGCAAATTCTCGGACAACGGCGGATCGAATAGAAAAATTTTATCATCGCGACTCAGAAGTCATCTATCCAGGGATTAAAACTGAGGAATTCTCACCAACAAGCGAAAAATGAGATTTTTATCTCGGGATTGGGCGATGTATTCCGTACAAAAAATTCGATCTTTTGGTTGATGCCTTCAATCAAAACGGAAAAAAACTCATTCTCTGCACCAACACGGATAATCTTTTGTATCATGAATTACAAGAAAAATCAAAGTCTAATATTTCGTGGATTTTTGCTCCTACAAAAGAAAAGCGTAACGAATTATATGCTCAAGCGAAAGCTTTTTTGTTTCCACCTGAAGAGGATTTTGGGCTTGTGCCCGTTGAGGCAATGGCGTCTGGAACTCCCGTGATTGCCTATGGTGTTGGGGGTGCCACTGAGACCGTAGTTGACGAGAAAACTGGATTTTTTTTCACGCCACAAACGCCGGACGCTCTCAATCAAATTATTGAAAAATTCGAAAATTCTTCACTTAATCAGCACGAGATTATCGCGCGCGGACGAGAATTTTCTACCAGCAATTTCCGGAAACAAATTTTAGCAAGTCTTCAAAAGTATGTATAATTCACGAAAAATTATTCAAATTTTGCCTTTTGCATTCGAACACATTGGTTGAGTGGAAAAATATGCCGAGATTTTAAATGAAATTTTCCCGAACGAAATCATAACAATTGAAGGTTGAAAAGATTTTGAAATTTTTGAGCCCGTACAAAATTGTTCGGTGCCAAAATTTTGGCAAAGGAATTTTTGGAAAATCTGGAAAAAGATTTCTCGCAAAAATACCAAAATCATAATTTCACATATTCGCTTTTCTCCGACAACTTGGTTTGTTTTCTTGATTGCAAAAGCAAAAAAAATTCCATATCTTCACATCGAACACGGAACAGGATTTTTGATTCATCGAAATTTTTGGATACGAAATATTGCGAAAATATTTGATCTGACGATTGGGAAAATTATTTTACGGCGAACAGACTGGGTGGTTTGTGTGAGTGAAGCTGGGAAAAATTGGGTTCAGAATTTTTCAAATCGTGCGGAAAAAATCTCAGTCATCTATCGCGGTTTTTCCGTTTTGCAACCAGCAAAAATTCAAAATCCAATTCCAAAAATCGGATTTGTTGGTCGGCTTGTTTCGCTTAAAAATCTCACAATTTTATTTCAAGCACTCAAAAATCTTGAAAAATATCCTTGGGAACTTGAAATCGTCGGAGAATGAGAAATGCGATGAGAATGGGAAAATTTTGTAAAAAATCTATGAATTCATCATCGCGTGAAATTTTTGGGCAACAAAAATCACAAATGGCTTTTGCAAAATTTTTATCCAAAAATTGATATTTTCGTGAATCCGAGTTTGCAAGAATGACTGCCTACGACCGTAATTGAGGCGATGCTTTCGGGCGTAACGGTGCTTGCGAGCGATGTTGGTGGGACGCGCGAAATTCCAAATATTTCCCTTTTTGAACCGAACGAAACTTCTCTGACGGAAAATCTCAAAAAAATTTTTGACTGAAAAAATCTTCCAAAAACCAAAAATTCTCACAATTTTTCCCTTCAAAATATGAAACATGATTTTGAACAAATTTTTAAAAATCTCTAAATTATGAAAAAATCCCTTCACAAAGCCATAAGTACTTGTATTCGTCCATTTTATGGAAGCGGGCTCGGCAATTATTTTCCATTCAAACAGCTCAATCATTTTCATCAAAAACTCGGAAAAAAACTCTATTTTTGAGAAAAAAATGAAATAAAAATGCGTACAAATGAAGGATTTTGGATGTATTTGCACGAAGGAAAAACGATTGATGACACAATTATAAATCTTGGTTTTTGGGAGCCGGATATTTCCAAATTGATTCGGGAAAATCTGAAAAAATGAGATACTTTCGTTGATATTGGTGGAAATATTGGCTATTTTTCATTGCTTGCATCGAAGATTGTGGGCGAAAACGGAAAAATCCTTGCATTCGAGCCGAGTTCCAAAAATTTTGCGGAATTAACCAAAAATATCGCGCTCAACAATTTTTCCAACATTTCTGCGATTCAGTATGCTGCAAGCAATGTGGCGACGACGAAAAATTTGTTTTATAATCCAACAAATCCGGGCGGTTCAAGTTTGGTGGAAAATTTGCATTCTGGCAATGAAAGCGAAAGTATTGAAACGATCGTACTGGACGATTTTTTGCGTGATGAAAAAATTGATTTAATCAAAATGGACATTGAATGATACGAATATTTCGCGATTCTTGGGATGAAAAATTTGCTTGCCAAAAACCATCTCAAGATGATTTTTGAATATTCGCCAACTTTTTATGAAAAGCTGTATCCGGCCGATTTTGTGCAAAAATCCGTAGAAATTTTGGATATTTTAACAGAAATTGGGTTTTTGTTATATTTCATCGATTATCGCGGAAAGCTGGAACCAATCAGTAATAATCAAAAATTTTTTGAAAATTTGTACGCGAAACGCGAGCAAGTTGATATTTTTTGTAGCAAGGAAAAAATATGTTAAAAATCTTTTTCGTATCGGGAAAACAGGGTGGCGGGCCGTGAGAATTATTCAAAAACCTCAGCAAAAAATTGTCTCAAAAATTCAATTTTTCATGCGAGCATCATTTTTCTCTCAAAAAATGGTTTTTACTACATTTTCAAAATCGCAAAAACGATATCATCGTGAGCAGCGTGCCGTTTTTGTGGCGTCCAAAATGCCAAAAATTCATCCTCAATATTCATGGAAATTTTTGCAAAGAACAAGGATTTTTGAGTCCTGGAAAAATTCTGACTCACTGGTATCCAAAAAATATGCGATTTGCGGATGAAATTATTTTTCCATCAAAATGGCTTGCCAATGAGATTTCTTCATCAAAAAATGTTGTCATTTATAATCTCATTGATGAGATAATTTCTCAAAAAAATATTTCAAAAAATTCTCAAAAAAACGAATTTTTCACGATTACCAGTTTTCATTTTTGGGAAAAATGACGCGGAATTTTAGAAATTATTGAAAATCTTGAAAAAATGCAAAAATCGTATATTTTCCATATTTTTGGTGATGGAAAATTTCGTGAAAAAGTCAAAAAAAATCTTCCAAAAATGCATTTTGGAACGATATTTTGGCACGTGTTTTTGCCGAAAAAAAAGATTTTTGAGCTGATGGCGCAAAATTCAATTTTTGTATATGCGTCAAATCTGGATGTGATTCCGATGGGGATTCTTGAAGCAATGCAGCAATATGTTCCCGTTTGTATCAAAAAAATTCCACAATTTCAAGAATTTTTTGAAAATGAAATATTGTTTCAAAATGACGAAGATTTTGTAAAAATAATAAACGAAATCCAAAAAAACCCCGAAAACAATAAAAAAATTTCTCAAACAATTTTGAAAAATTTTGATGAAGAAAAAATTTTAAATGCGTGGAAAAATCTTTTTTAGGAAAATTTTTTAAGAATTTTTCGAATAATTTTGAGAGAAAATTTGGAAATTGGGTGAATAATTGGCAAAAAATAAATATACAAAAGCATTAATTTGGTGGGGAAAATCTCAGGAAAATTGGTGCGAATCATTCGCCACATTCGCTGCATCATTTTTCGCCGAAATGGCAAATCAATTTTTGAGGCAAAAGCTTGTTGTGTCAGGCCACCTACGAGATAACCGCTTGTAATCGTACTTTTATGATACAAAAAATAAAAATAGGTTTTCGTGGCAAGTTCGAGAAAAAAACCCCATTCTTCCCCATTTTTCACATCTCGAAAAAATCGTGTTTCACCAAGGATTTCGGTCGAAATCCAGTGCGTCGCGTCACCAGAAAAATGATGTCAAAGCAAAAAATCCTTCACATAATTATATTTTCCTTCCCCATTTTCTGCCTTTGTAATCGAATTTCCGTTTTTATATACGCGTTCTGTCACTATCCACTTTTGTGGATTTTTTTCAATGTTTTGAGCCATTTCCGTCAGCGTGTTTTCTGACAAAAAATCATCATCATCCAAAAAAATAATATAATTCTCAAAGTCTTGATTTTGATTTTTCATCACCCAATCAATCGCACGATTTCGAGAAAAATTCACTCATTGATTCGTGTCGTTTTTGAAAAATTTTTGGCACGAATTTTCGCCAATTGATTGCAAAAAATCCCAAGAATTCGTTGTTTTGGAATCATCAATCACAAGATGTAAAAAATGCGGATACGATTGTGACACGACGGAGTTGAGATTTTGAGCAAGCAGTTCTCAGCGCTCAAAAGTCGGCGTGATGATATAGAAAAAAATCATTTAATATATTTTTAAAAATCGTAAAAAGCGCTTGATCCGAGGCACCAAAAAATACAAAATTTTCAAATATCAAGGCGCCCACGAACCCTCGTGATGATGAATTGTAACAGTTTTTTCGGTGCAATATATTTTTCCAAAATCATCAATCGGCGAAAAAAATTCTTGCGGATAAATGGCAAAATTTTCATTCAAAATCTGAAACGAATTATCAGCGCGAAACTCAGGAAAATGTGTCGTCAAAAAATCTGAAATTCGCGCAACATTGGTCGTATAATCATTTTTAGAATTTTTTTGGAACGAAATATTGTCGTATAATTGCAAAAAATCTCAAATCATCGGATTTTGAGGCTCAGCCCCAATTACACAAGTCGCTAAAAATTTTCCGTATTCAAAACCCATAAAAGCCCCGTGATGCAAAAAATTTTCAAAATTTTGGATGACTTCAATATCGGTATCGAGATAAATTCCCCCTTCATCAAAAAGGATTTTCAGGCGTGCAAAATCACTTACAAATGCGTATTTCTGAGTCTCATATGCTTCACGCGCATATCGATTTTGATAAATATCAAAATTTTCTTCATTCCACTCCATGATTGTATAATCCGGCAAAAATTGGCGCCACGATGCTATACAATCCAACACTTTTTTCGGTTTTGGCTTTCCACCGAACCAACAATAATGAATTTTTTTAGGAATCATGATGTATTTTTTGGATAAAATTCCAGCCACTCACAATTGCGTCTTCTACCGAATTTTTAGCTTTCCAACCAAGTTTTTCAGTAATTTTTTGTGCGGATGCAAATACAATTGCCAAATCACCAGAACGGCGCGATATCACTTCGTATGGGATTTTTTGGTCAGAAATTTTCTCCACCAGCGCAATCATCTCAAAAACACTCGTTCCTTTTCCAGTGCCAACATTAAAAATTTCGTGCCCATGTTGTAAATGTTCGTACGCAAGCAAATGTGCATCCACCAAATCGTTAATATCGATATAATCGCGCACACCCGACCCGTCTTGTGTCGGATAATCATCACCAAAAACGCGAACTTTTTCTCGCTTTCCACGCGCTACATCAAAAATATACGGCAATAAATTATTTGGCACGCCGCGCGGAATTTCCCCAATAAATCCAGATGGATGAGCACCAATGGGATTAAAATATCGAAGCGAGGTTGCCTGCCAATTTTTGTGCGCCACATAATCTTCGATCAATTTTTCAGTTACGAACTTACTCGTTCCGTAAGGATTCGTTGTTCCTGTGGGCATATTTTCAGTAAATGGCGGCAAATTCTTTTGATTATAAACCGTCGCGGATGACGAAAAAATAATTTTTTTCACGCCAAATTTTTCCATCACATCAAACAAAATAATGCTTCCAAAAATATTTTTTTCATGATATTCTCCGATTTTTTCACAACTTTCACCGACCGCTTTGAGGCCAGCAAAATGCAAAACACCATCAAAATTATATTTTTCAAAAATCAATTCCAAAGCCCCACGATTCGTGATATCGCACTCAAAAAAATCCACCTCGTGACCAAGAATTTTTGCAATTCCATCAAGATTCTCGCGACCAGAATTTGCAAAATTATCCAAAACTACTACCTTGTAACCCGCTTGAGCAAATGCGACCGCCGCATGCGAGCCAATATATCCAGCACCACCCGTAACCAAAAGAGTTTTTTGCATACTAGAAAAATTTTTTAAAAATTATATTAAATGCGATTTTGACGCTATTTGATGACTTCTGCCCTTTGTGAAGGGAATAATCAGAATACAAAATTTTCACACCACATTCCCGAAATGGGATTTTTTCGCGTGCAATGATATCCAAAATTTCGGAAGCGTGGCTCATGCCATCGAGCGAAATCCGAATTTTTGGCAAAATATTTTTCCGAAAAACACGATAGCCATTGTGTGTGTCAGTCAAATGAATTCCGCTCACCAAATTAGTAAAAATAATTCCTGTTTTGAGTAAAATTTTCCGAAAAAACGGCATATTGTAGGACTTTTGTTCTAAAAATCGACTTCCCAAAACTACTGAAATTTCTGGGTTTTTTTTAAAAATTTCGAGCATTTTTGGTAAATCTTCGATATCCATCTGCCCATCTGCATCAAAAGTGACAATATATTCTGATTCAATATTTCCCTGCCGAATATATTCAAAACCCGTTTCCAGAGCGGCTCACTGGCCAAGATTTTGCGAGTGATACAATATTCGAAGATTAGAAAATTTGGCGGACAATTTTTGTAAAATCACGAGAGAATTATCCTGCGAACCATCATCAATCACAACAATCGCCAAATTTTTATCAAATGAAAAAATTTTTTCTATCGTGTCAGCAATCACGCTTTCCTCATTATAACACGCCATCACAAGAGCAGTTTTGGTTGAAATAATAGGAAAATCGGCAACCGATTGAAGCGTCATTGTGCGAATCACGCGCGTAATTTTCGTGGAAAGAATTACATTTTTTTGCAATAGAAATACGACCGAATAAAGCAAAATCGCCACCGACGCATATACAAGCAAATCTGCGCCGCGTTCCAACCCAAATAAAAGTCCCAATTTTCGTAAAATCGACGGAAATGCTGTGAACAAAATCAGTGATACTCCCGTAAAAAAAATACAAAAACGGAAAAAGAGCGAAATTTTTTTCTGTGTATAAAAAATCGCTCCAAAAATAAGAATTACCCCGAAAAATGTTAATATAAAGCCAAAAGGCGACATATTATGCGTTATCATTCATGAATTGCCAAGCATCCTTTTTCTCGCCAGCCACTTCACAATAAAGCATTTCAAAGCCATCTTCACGCTTTTCTACCGAAGTTTTTCCACCCTTTGATTCGCAAAATTTCGCCGCTGGAGAATCCACAACGGTTGATGGATATGTTGCTTGTGTTGTGGTATTTTGTTCCGCATTTTCTGATTGTGTTGCTGTTGGTGCATCATTTTGCTGAGTGCACGATGCGAGCATCACCGCAAAAACGAGAAAAAGAAATTTTTTCATATTTTTTGAAAAATAAATTTTACTTTTTGTAATTGCGATTATAATCAGAACCATATGAATGTCAAAAAACAAAATTTTTTTACAAAATCTGGAACGAAAATCCTTATCCAAAGTGAGTGGAGTGGTGACGCAGAAAATATTTTTTTGAAAAATAGAAATTTAGAAGACGTTGATCAAGAAAAATTTTTTGAACCAAAAATTTCGGATTTACATGATCCATTTTTGATGCCCGATATGAGACCGGCCGTGAAGCGAATTCTCGAAGCCATTGACCGAAATGAACGAATTGTGGTTTTTGGTGATTATGACGTGGATGGCGTTTCTGCGACTGCGCTCGTGGTGCGATTTTTGGCAAACGAATTGAATGCACAAATTTCGTATCGCTTGCCTCATCGTGCCAAAGACGGCTATGGCCTCAAGGAATATTTTTTCGATGAATTGGCTGAAAAAAATGTCAAACTCGTCATCACGGTGGATTGTGGAACACGCGATATCAAGCCGATTCGCCATGCTAAAAAACTCGGAATTGATGTGATTGTGACTGATCATCATGCCGTTCCAAACGAAATCCCGACAGAAGTTATTGGAATTCTCAATCCAAAACGCACTGACAAGAATTACCCTTTCCCCAGCCTTGCGGGTGCAGGCGTTGCATTCAAGCTCATCCACGCGATTTTGTTGAGTGAGTCAAAATTTGAAGGAAAAATTGAGAAAATTCTCACTAAATATATTGACTTTGCGTCGCTCGGTACGGTTTCTGATTGTATGCCTCTTGTAGATGAAAATCGCGTTATCACGACACTTGGCCTCAAACAAATGAAAAATTCTGAATCTGCTGGCCTTCGAAAATATCTGGAATGACACGAGAATATTGAATGAAATGCTGATATTATCGGCTTTCAGATTGGGCCGCGCATCAATGCCTCTGGGCGAATGGATACACCCATCACTGCTCTTCGATGGCTTTTGGCGAGCGAAAATCGTTGCGATGAATTTCTTGAAGAAATCGAAAAGCTCAATGCCGATCGTCGTGAAGTTGTCGAAAATTTTACCAAAACGGCACTCGAAAATGTTGATCTCCAAAAGCCAATTTTATTTTTCTTGAATAAAGATCTCGAACATGGACTCATTGGGCTCGTAGCTGGAAAACTGACTGAATCGTACAATCGTGTGAGTATCGTGCTTTGTGAGCATCACGAAGCTGACGGTAGTCTATCATATGTGGCGAGTTGTCGTGCGCCCGAATGGTGCAATATTATGGAAATTCTCGATGATTCGAAAGATTTTCTTATTCGCTATGGTGGCCACAAACAGGCGGCTGGCTTCAGTGTTTCGCCAGAAAATTTTGAAATTATTCAGTCACGGATGATTGCCAAATTTTATGAAATTTATGGAACAGGCGAGCTTCCAGTGCCAACTATTCGCGTAGAAAGTATTTTGCCACCAAACGAGGCGACGCTCAAACTTTTGGAATCAATTGAAAAATTTCGTCCCTTTGGAATCGGCAATCCAAAGCCATTTTGGCTATTTGATGAAGTGGAAATTACCGAAGTTCAGACGCTTGGAAGCGAAAAAAAACATATCAAAATTTTTACAAAACAGCATCCGAGTTTGCCGATCATTATGTGGAATGGCGCTGAAAATGAGGAATTTCAGATTGGAAAAACCATTTCGCTCATCATTTGGCTCGATAAAAATATTTGGAATGAAAAAATTTCTCTCCAAGCTTTTATCAAAGAAATTTGTTACAAACAATAAACGCACAGTTATCTAACAATAATTGCCCAAATTTAAAAAATTTTCATGCAAAAAAATATTAAAATTCTCAGAAAAATCCCACAAGAAAACAAACTTCCCTATTCACCGATAAATCGGGAAAGTTTTCAGTTTTTCATCACTTGTCAGGCGGGCGTGGAAGCGCTCGTAAAACGCGAAGCAGAAAAAATTGGGCTCAAAAATTTTGATGTGCAAGACCGCATCGTGCGCGGCGAATGAACCGAAAAAAATTTGTACGAATTACTGGTACAAAGTCGCTTTTCTAATCGCGTGTATATTGAACTCGCGAGTGCGATTACGAACGATTTTGACTCACTTTTTGAATTGGTAAAAAATATTTCGTGGAAAAATTTTCTGCGCGCGGGAATTGCGATTGTCACAGAAGCAACCGCGATCAAATCAACCCTTTCGCACACACCAAGCATTCAGTCGATTGCCAAAAAAGCCATTGTAAGTCATTTGACGGACGGAACTGGGACGCATCATTTGTATGAAAATCGTGATGGCGACGAGGCGCATATTCAGATTTTTATGATTGAAAATCGGGCACATATTTTAATTGATATCACCGGAAATCCGCTTCACAAACGCGGTTATCGTACCGAAAGTGGCGACGCACCCATCAAAGAAAATCTCGCAGCGGCGATTCTTGCGATTTCTGGTTGGCGTTTTCGTGAAAAATTTTTGGATCCGTTTTGTGGAAGTGGAACTTTTGCGATTGAGGCAGCAATGCTCGCGCGAAATATTGCTCCAGGCCTTGGGCGACATTTTGCGGTCGAAAATTTTCCATTTTTTGAAAAAGAAATTTTTTATGCTGTGCGTCGTGAAGCTCGCGAAAAAATCTATCCAAGCGAAAATTATCAGATTTTTGCAAGCGACATTGATCCAAAAATGATAGAAATCGCGAAAAATAATGCGCGCCGAGCAGGTGTAGAAGACGATATTATTTTTGTGGAACAAAATTTTTTCGATTATGATTTTTGAGAAAAAACGACGATTGTGACGAATCCTCCATACGGCGAGCGTATTGAAGCGAATGAAGAAATCTCTAATTTTTACGAAAAATTTGTGAAATTTTTTGAAAATCAAAATATTTCTGGCGGCTTTATTACATCGTACTCTGAGGCAGAAAAATGGTTGCCGCGCGCAAAATGGAAAAATCGAAAACTCTACAATGGTGGACTCCCAGCGAGATGGTATCAAAAACTTGATTAAATTTCACTTGACAATTTATTTATATTTGTTTTATTTAACAAATCAGCAAGGATAGTCACTTTTTTTAAAAAAATAGTTCTTGTCTGACTAGAGGCACGAACCAAGGAGTAATCATGAAAATTGCACAATTTTCTTTCCAGGACGAAGGCAATGGAACCATCACCTATCCTCTTGAGCGCTATGAGGCGCCATTGAAAAACGTGTATGAAATACGTACTTCCTAGCGCCTGAAAGCGAACACCAATGTTCGCTTCACAAAAGGCATTCCAACTAATGATGGAAACCTAGAGCTTATTGAAGAGGACGCTATCATCCTCAAACTACATGTCTGGGCAGGAAAAATTTGCATCAACCTAAGTACACGCCCTGATGACACCTTCATTCTCGTGTAATATAAAAAGCACCTCGAAGGTGCTTTCTTTTTTAAAAGAAAAAATTATTTCAATGAGACAGGAATTTCTGTATTTTGAGCCATTTTCTGAACGATGGAAAATTTGAGGGCAACTCGCATTTCATCATTATCAATTCCAAGATCACGAAGCTGGTCATCAATCAATTTGAGCATATCATTCGCTACGGCTGTTGTTTTCTCCATGATAATTTTCATAGACTCTTCATTGGAAGGCGTTGTATTCATAATTTTATTTTAAAAATTGGTAGCGATACGGAGAATCGAACTCCGGTTTACGGGATGAGAACCCGTTGTCCTGACCACTAGACGATATCGCCAAATGCCCACGCATTGTACAAAAAACTCCCAAAAAGTCAAATTCTATTTTTGTTTTTCAGGAAATTCGAGAGAAAATTTTCATTATTTTTTCTTTTTCAAAAAATTTTCCAAAATTGTCAGCAAAAAACTCCCAGACGGGAGTTTTTATTATTTATTCAAATCAGTAGTGATACCGATAGAACGCGCAGAACCAGCAATAATTTTCATTGCCTGTTCAATAGAATTTGCATTCAAATCTGGCATTTTTTGTTCAGCAATTGTCTTGAGCTGATCCATAGTCAAATGACCAACTTTTGTTTTGTGAGATTCTTTTGAACCAGATTTTAGTTTCAAAGCATCTTTAATAAACCAAGTTGCTGGTGGCTGTTTTGTGAAAAAATCAAATGTACGATCTTCATAAATATTGATCACTACTGGAAGAACCTTCCCCATCTGATCTTTTGTTTTATCATTGAATTGCTTACAAAATTCGGCAATCTGGATACCCGTAGGCCCAAGAAGAGTACCTACTGGAGGTGCTGGATTCGCTTGACCAGCATTGATTTGTAGTTTTACAACGCGAGTTGGTTTTTTAGCCATAATAAAAATTTGAAAAGAATTGTTCTGAGTCGGGAAAATCAGAAAAATTCTGAATGATATAAACGTTTAGAAGCGAGATTATTATAACAATTTTTGAAAAAAATCAAGAGAATTTTTGAGAAAAATTGAAACAAAAAAATTTTTAGCATAGAATCCAGCAAAAGTCAAGGAAATATTTTTTAGAAAATTTGGGATTATTTGCAAAAATCTGAAAAAATATATAATTGGCGTATGGATTTTTTCAAAGACATTATTATTTGGCTGATTACAATCGCATATTCGACACTTTTGATTTATACAACAATTCGAATTTTACTCGAAAATGAGACACAAACGAGCCGAACAGCGATTTATTTGTACGCGATTTGGATTTTGCCAGTTGTGGGTTTTCTCGTATATTATGCGACCGGAACGAATCGACGCAAGCAAAAAATCTACGGCGCAAAGCGAATTCTGGACGAAAAACAGCATAAAGAATCGATTAAAATTTTTCAACAATAAATTTATATAATTATTATAGTGTTGCTTCAAAATCTCAAAATTCACAAAAAATTATTGCCGATTTTGAGAAAAAATTTCCAAAATTTTCTAGCTTGATTCGACTTTTTTCGCATGAAATGATCAGCTCGAACAATAATCGCGTGGAGCTTCTTATCAACGGCGACGAAAAATTCGAAAAACTCAAAAAAGACCTTCTAGAAGCCAAAAATCATATTCATTTGGAATATTATATTTTTGAACCGAGTCAAATTGGTGATGAAATTATTGAAATTCTGATTCAAAAATCAAGCAAACGAGTGCGTGTGCGTTTTCTTTATGACGCGCTTGGAAGTCGATATTTGAGCGAAAAAAAGATTGAGCAAATGCAAAATGCGGGCGTGGAAATTTTCCCATTTTTTGAACTCAAACCATGGAATTTTCTCAATCGAATCAACTATCGAAATCATCGAAAAATCGTTGTGATTGACGGAAAAATTGGCTATGTTGGTGGAATTAATGTTTCGGATTTGTATGTGAACTCAATTCCGACGCACCGCTACGGACGCGATACACATCTGAAAATCGAGGGAAAATCGGTTTGGGATTTGCAGCGAATTTTTTTGTATGACTGGAATTTTTCGAGTGAGCAAAATCTCGGTTTTGATGATGAACTTTTTCCTGATGATAGCGAAAAAAAATACGGAAATGCGCTTGTGGACATCACAGCGAGCGGACCTGATTCATCGTATCCAAATATTCTGTATGCACTTTTGACAGGGATTACGCTTTCGCAAAAAGAAATTCTCATCACGACGCCATATTTTGTGCCAAATATTTCTTTTTTGGATTCTCTCAAAATCGCGGCTTTGAGCGGAAAAAAAATCAAATTGCTCGTTCCAAAAACGTATGATTCCAAAATTATTGAACTGACGACGCAGTCATTTTTTGGCGCACTTTTGGATGCTGGCGTAGAAATTTTTCAGTATCAAAAAGGCTTTATACATGCTAAAACCATCGTGTATGATCGCGAAGTTTCTGTGATTGGAACAGCTAATCTCGACAATCGGAGCTTTGATCTCAATTTTGAAGTCAATGCAACCGTGTACGATACAGACTTTTCACAAAAGCTCGCTCAAGAATTTGAAAAAGATTTGCAAGATTCGGAAAAAATCGATCCAAAAACCTGGAAAAATCGACCATTTCATCGAAAATTGCTTGGGAAAATTCTTAATCTTTTCGCGCCTCTGATGTAAACTCAGAGGTTTTTATTTCCAAAAAATCCAATTTCCTCGTCGCTCCAATTCCAAATTTTTAATTTTTCGCATACCGAACGAATTTTTTCCTTCTTTCAAAAAACGTAGAATTTCGCTAATTATAGCATCAGAAAGCCCAATCGTGCCATAATTTGCTATTTCAAAAATATAGGCGATAATATTTTTTTGGAAAAATTCTGACTGATTCAGAAAATCTTTCAGTGAAAAAATGGAAAATTCACGAGGATTTTCAGGAAATTTTTTTTGAAGAATTTCTTTAAAACGAGAATTTTGAACTTCAAGCCACCATGATATTTCCTCATCCTGAACGGATTTGTGTTCCGAAACATATTCCAAAAAATTTGTAATCGCGCGCCGATATTCTGGGTTGATTTGTTCGAATTTTGGCAAGATTTCGTGTCGCAAAAAATTGCGCTGAAATTCAGTGTCATCATTCGTCGCATCTTCTCGAAAAGGAATATTTTTTTCTCTTGCAAAAGCCAAAATTTCAGATTTCGAAAACGACAACAGTGGCCGAAAAATATGTATTTTTTGTTCCTCAATTTTCCAAAAATCTTGATTCTTCAGCGCTATAAGTCCACCAAATTTGGTTCCACGAATGAGGTTAAACATCGCGCCTTCAATCCTATCATCACAATGATGCGCAGTGCAAAGCGCATTAGCATCGTATTTTTGATATATTTTTGCAAAAAATTGGTAGCGATATTTTCGAGCAGCAGCCTCAATGCTCATTTTTTCATTGCGCGCCATTTCAGCAATATTTTTCGTTTCAGCTTCAAAAATGAGCGAATTTTCGTGGCAAAATTTTTCTACAAAAATCCGATCTCCATCAGAATCCGCGCCACGCAGCCCATGATCAAAATGTGCGACAATAATAGCATTTCTCGGAAGTTGCTGCATCGCCAGATAGAGCAAAACCATAGAATCTACTCCACCAGAAACACCGATTACAAGAGGAATTTCCAGATTTTGAACAATATTTTTTGTTTCCATATTTTCTAAAAATTTTGCTGATTCAATTTTCGCACCAACCCCAAAAAATCATCATCAGGAGCGACTTTATTGAGAATTTTTTTGCCACATTTTTCGCATTGATGCACAAGCATATCGCCCTTATTTTTCCGATAATCCGTACCAATCGGGCGCATAATTCCACCACAATCAGATGCGCGGTCACCAGGAAATTCCGCATCCAAATGCAAAGAACAAAGGCAAAATGGGCAATGATTGCGCGCAGAGCCCGTCGGATGTTTTGCAACACTTTTTCAACAATTTTGACACACAAAATCTTCGTTTCGCATGATAAAGGCCATATTTTCAAAAAAAATTTTTGACATTATAAAAATTTTATAATATTTGTCGAATTTTTTAAAAAATTGCACGATTTTTTGCAAAAAAGAATGTTTTGTGGTACAATCAGAGTATGACTGAAAATTCTGGAAAATATGACTTGCCAGCCGTTCTTGAAACGCCTGAAAACACCTCAAATATCAAAAATGATGAGGATCTGCAAGCCAAAATCAACGAGGTTCAAACCAAAAAAGACGCTCATAGACAAAAGGAGCGATTTTTGGAATTGGAAAAAACTATTCACGATTTTCTCAAAAAACAAGACAGTGACAACGCGCTCACTATCATTACAAAAGGCGCACTTGCACTTGGCTCGTCAGATATTCACTACGATCAAAGCGAGCACGACACAAAAGTTCGTCTCAGAATTGATGGAGCCCTAGAAACCGTGGCCACACTTTCTCGAGCTGAATATAAACTTTTACTGGAGCGCCTCAAATACAAGTCTGACCTCAAACTGAATATTCATCACATTCCGCAAGACGGAAAATATCGCATTTCTGATGATGCAGAAAAAATTGATGTCCGCGTTTCAACGCTTCCTGTTCAGTATGGCGAAAATATGGTTTGTCGTATTTTGGATTCAAGCCGGGCGATTCCAAGTGTTGATGAACTTGGATTTATGTGGACCGCAAAGCGTCAAGTTGAAAAATCTCTGAAAAAGAAAAATGGAACCATTCTCGTGACGGGGCCAACTGGTTCGGGTAAAACAACAACGCTTTATTCAATGCTTTCAACACTCAATACCACTGATCGAAAAATTATCACCCTCGAGGACCCAATCGAATACGAACTTCCTGGTGTGGTACAAAGTGAGGTGGACGATAAATCGGGTTATACTTATGGGAGTGGACTCAAAGCACTCATGCGCCAAGATCCAGATATTATTATGATTGGTGAAATCCGTGATTTGGATTCAGCAACCATCGCGATGCAGGCGGCAATGACGGGTCATCTCGTACTTTCAACACTCCATACAAAATCTGCTGGGGAAACCATCGAACGACTTATGAATATGGGCGTGCCAAATTATATTTTGGCATCGGGGCTCGATGTAATCATTGCTCAGAGGCTTATTCGAAGGATTTGTCCGCATTGTCGTGAGGCATATGAAGCTGACCCAAGCGAAGTAGATATTATTAAATATATGATGCGAGATATCGGAATTCCTGGACTCGCTAATCGCAAGAATAATTATACACTCTATCGCGCGAAATGATGTGAACATTGCGGAATGACTGGTTATCAAGGACGAATCGGTGTGTATGAAGTGATGAATTTTACTGACGAAATCCGCACAAGTATCCGAAATGGTTCTAGCCCAAAAGAAATTATTGAAATCGCTCGAAAATGAGATTTGATGTTGATGCGCGAAGATGGTATTTTGAAGGCTATGCAAGGAAAAACTAGTCTTGAAGAATTGTTTAAGATTATTGAATAAAAAAATCCCGATTAGGATTTTTTTATTTTGTACTATTTTCAGAATTTTCAATATTTTGTACAGATAAAATATCTCACGGCTCGCAATCTAGCGCATCACAAATCGCTTCCAGCGTAGAAAATCTGATTGCCTTTGCTTTTCCTTGCTTGAGAATCGACAGATTCGCTTGTGTAATCCCAATTTTTTCTGCCAAATCCATCAATTTCATTTTTCGCTTTGCAAGCATCACATCAAGATTAATGATAATTTTTTTCATACTAAATCGTTAAATTATTTTCTTCGCTGAGTTTTTCATTTTCCCTTTTATAATGATATCCAACAAAAAATGATTCATACAAAATAATAATAAAAATCACGATAGGAACGACCACAAGGCGCGTTCCCAAAATCGCTAAAAATATAAAAAGTCCACTCAGATTTTGGATTATTTTTTTACTTTCAGGCCGAAAAATATCTCCTTCTTTTCCAAAAAGCGCCAATTTTTTCAAAGTTTTAAAAACATAGAGCAATAAACCTCCATAAATCACGACATAACCTATCAAAACTATCGTCGCAATCGCAAGATGCGTGACACGAAATTGAAAAACTCCAAATGTCAAATCATTTGAAATCAGAAAAGTATTCGCGCCAAAAATCGTCGGTTGAATATGAAAATAATGCATTCCTACGAATACAGCGAGCGCGAGCAAAGCCAGAATCATCATCACAAAAATCGTCCAATAGCCAATATTTGCAGCCCGATAGATCAGAGAAAATTTTTCCTCATAACTATGAACCATTTTTCCATAAAAAATTTTAGAAAAATAAAAACCTAGGATAGTACGATTATATTATTTTTTATCAAATAATTTTTATTGTTTATCAAAAATTTTTTATTGTTTTATAAATTTTAAATTTTTCAAAAAAATCCCCAGAGTGGGGAAATTTTTAATGAGTTGCTGGAGTCGAAACAACACCACCAACGCCATTGTCTTCAGTTGAAGCATTTTCATCAGAAGTTACGATGGGTTCTGACTGACCAGAAGTTCGTGCCGCGTATGTTTCAAGGAATTCGCGAAGATTTTTCTGGAAAGTAGCCGTGCTATTATCTGCAGGAGTGAATGCACCAAGCGAAAGCGCTTGTCCGTCAAGCAAATATGTTGGCGTTCCAGAGATTCCCAAAGAATTTCCGAGAGCCATATCAGCATCTACTTTGGATTTATTTTCTTGATTGTTTACACAAGAAGAAAATTTTTCCATATCGATATTAAGTCCCTGTGCCGCTGCGATACGATCCGCATCAGAAACCGTCGCTCCTTTCTTAGAAATTTCAAGTGCGTAGAGTGCCTGATGATATGGACGATATGCATTCTGATCGGCCGCACAAAGCGCTGCATTCGCGTCTGCATAGGCATTTTTGTGAATTTTTGTTAATGGGAACTGACGGTATTCAATTGTGATTTTACCAGCTTCAGCCAATTCATCCAAGACTGGAGCAACTGTCTGATTTGAGCTCTGACATGATGGACACTGAAAATCAGAGAACACTTGAACGCGAGCCGCCCCTTCTCCATAAGTCACAGCCCCATCAGTTGTGCGGCCCACTGTTGCCTTATCCTCAATAACAGTTGCACCAGTTTGTGCTGGGGTTTGTGTGGTAGAATTTCCACAAGATGCGAGCAACAGTCCTGTTGCAATCGCGAGAACAATTTTTTTCATAATCAATTTTAAAAATAAAGTGAAATTATTATACGAGTTTTTGGATTTTCGCAAGAAAAATTTTGAGAAAAAATTGCTTTTTGGAGCAAAATAGAGTAAAATATCGCTATGAATTGGAAACTATCCCCAGTCACATTTTTGCTTGCTTTTTTTGCTATTTTCAGCATACCTAATTCTCTCTCGGCGCAAGGCCTGGATTTTTATTCGAGAATTGATGATGCGGGCGATACGATGGCGCAAAGTCTCACAAAACGACACTTGGAGGATTTTTCAAGTTTTCGAGAATTTGGAAAATCCTGTCGTGGTGAGGCAGCGTGGCTTGACGCCAAAAATATTGATCAGGATTTATTAGAAGAAATTTCTCGTGGAGAATTTAAAAAATTACAAGAACTCTATCACGAATCAACACAAAAATCGATTTCAGCCGATGAACTTGCGAAAGTTGTAAATTGTCTTTCAGATACATACGCGAACCTCAAAAATCGCGCTACCAACGAGCAAAACACACTGGAAGTAGCATCAGCGATTGGGATTTTTATGGACGGAAATACCAAAAATTCAGATTTTGATATTGTGGCGGATATTGAAAAAATCAATGAAATTATTTTTACGAGCCATTCAAAATATGATGGTACAAAAAATAATGCTTCCAAACTGATTGACAATTTTTTGAAATGACACAAGCCAAATGAATTGCGTGCAGATTCGGAAGTTCGTTCTGGAAGTGGAAACTCTCAAAATGTCACTCAAACTGGATCACAAAATAATAATACTTCAAGCGGAAGTATCAGCGCGCAAACTGATACAAAAATCCCTCTTCCGTGGCAAGAAACATGTACGCCAAGCGGATATCAGTCCATTGCGGTCAAAAATCTTGTAACCGAAGATTTTTTGCGAGACCTAAATTCAACTCTTCGCGGAAATAAAAATTCACAAAATAGCGGGCAGGATTATTCAGAAAATATCGCGCGCACCCAAAGTCATTCTGGCGCACAAAACGGCCAAAATAATGAAAATCAAAGCACCGAAAAGTCAGATTTTTTCAACAAATTGCCTTGTAATGGGATTTTCTGTATCACCATTGGAACAAATATTCAATCGAAAAATTTGCTCGTCGGTGGTAGCAATAACGCGATTGAAACCATTCTTGATCAGCATATCAAAAAAACAGAAAAAATTTCTTGGTCGGATTTGTCTGCACAGAAAATGACAAATAATAGTTTTCAGTTGCCATTTTTGAATATAAAGTTTAAAAATAAAGTTGCTGGTGGTGGCGTTTTTGTACACAATACACCACAAATTACCAAAAAATTGGAAGAAGAAAATACACCCGCAAAACAAGAAGCAGAATTTGAAAAACTCTATCGTTGTGCTCTTCTAAGTGCTGGACTTGGAAGCGAAGAATTTAAAAATTCTGGGGTAACAGGTGGTGGATTTTTGCCACGAAATGGCGCCACCACAGAAAATCTTGAAAAAGCGACAATTTCTTTGAATGCACAAGATGAAGCACAACTCAATCCAAACATTGATTGTCAGAGCGCGATTCCAGCGCAAATGCGCAATCGTCATTATGAGGGATTTTCAACACACATCAACGAAATTTCGGCTTTCACCAATGCGATGCTCGATATTATCAATCAAATTCTCGATACGGAAACAAAACTTGATAATGTTCCGGTTCGTTAAAAAAATCAAAATTATATGAAAAAAAATCTTTCCAAAATTCTCATTTTTCCCATTTTTCTGATAATTTTCGGAAATTTGAGCATGGAAAAAACTTTTGCGCAATCGTGTGCCATCGCTGGCGGACCAATCACAGAAATGACGGATTATGCGAAAAATTTGCAAAGCGAGCTTTCTGAAATTCTCAAAGATGCTCAATCCAAAAATCTGACTTGTGAGGGAAAAAGTCCGCAAGATGTGTCCAAAGTTTTTGGTGCGGCGCAGGCTGAAATTTGGGCACATGAGCAGATTAAAACGGATTTTTTGTACAGCACACAGGTGGGATTTAAAAGTGATACTAAACGGAGCGTTCGTCGTGATGAAAAATTTTTCCTCAATCTAGAAAAAAATGTGGAGGAAGTCGCGAAGCAATTGGCTGATATGTGTGCGCTCGACTCAACGCGAAGCAAGCATTTGCAAGATATTATTATCGAAATTGAAACGCTCCACATGGGGTTTCAAAAAGCGGCACTTGGAGCGCCAATGACGGATTTTGAGGGAATTCGTGAAAATAATACAAAAGTCATAGAGGCGGTTTCTAAAGCCTATCATCCCAGCCAAACAAATAGTTGTGAAAATAATACCGAAAAAGGAAAAAGTTTTTTTGATAGTCTCAAAGGCATTCTCAATCTTGGTGCCAAAAAAGACGACGCGCTCTCAACTTGGCGAAAAGCCATTGCCCTCCTGCGCGGTGGCGGAAACTGACTTTCTCCTTCCGAATACGCACAGCGCCAGCGACAGCTTTTGCAGGCCGAACTTTCACGCCAAGGACTTTCGAGTAACGCTCAAAAAGTCATGTTGCAAAATTTTGATTGTTACAAGGCTAAAACCGCACTTGATAATAATCCAGAAAACATTGCCAAAGCACGCGCTGAATGTCTTCAAATTCCTATAACTGGACTCGATAAATTATTTAATTTTTGGAATGGTTTTACTTGGAGAACTGGTTCGAGCGACACTTTTGCGGAACGACAAGCCGAGCAAATCAAGCGAAAAACTCGCAGTGTCAATATTGAGACGATGTACAGCCAACTCAATGCGCTCACTTCCGCTGAGCAAGATACGAACGATTCGACGACAAAAGGTCTTATTGACTTGCATATCGATTTGCAAAATACGAATAATCTGCTCGAAAATCGCATTGCGCCGATGCAACGAAATTGTATGAAATGACAGCCAGATATTACCGGTGGCTGTAAATAAACCCGAAAGGGTTTTTATTTTTTGAAAAATATGCGAAAAATCACGGAAAATTTCGACAAAATCAAAAAAATATTTATAATGTGCGGACTATGAAATTTTTCCCAGAAAACTATCCAGAAGAATATATCCACGGCGAAGTGGAATTTTTTGGGAAAAAATTTTTCGTAAATGAAAATGTACTCATTCCTCGATTGGAAACAGAATCGCTCGTGCGTCGCGCGAGAAAAATTCTTGCCAACGAATCATTTGTTAGTGTTGCAGATATCGGCTCTGGAAGTGGAATTATTGGAATTTCCGTGGCGGATTTGGCGAAAGAAATTTTTTTCATTGATATTTCAAAAAATGCGCTCGAAGTGGCACGAAAAAATTTTGAAAAAAATCGTGAACAATATTTTCCTGATTGTGATGGGAATTTTTGGAATCAGGATTTGCTCGAAAAAATCCCAAAACATTGGGAAAATGGGAAAATTTTATTGCTCACGAATCTGCCATATATCAAAAATGATGATTGGGAAAATATGAGCGAAGATACCAGATTTGAGCCAAAAACTGCGCTTTTTGGAGGAGAAAAAACAGGTTTTGAGCTCTACGAAAAACTTTTTACTGAAATTTTTGAAAAAAATTTACACGGCGTAATCTTGATAGAATTTTGATTTGATCAACGCGAAATTGCAGAAAAATTCTTAGAAAAATATAACGATTGGCAAGTACAATTTTTCGCGGATTATAGCGGAATTGAGCGATTTGCGGAAATCAGATTTTAGCTTGTCAAAAAGCCAAAAATCCATACTATATAGCCACTCAACTATGAAAAAAATTTTGATTTACATTTCGAAGTTCGTCATGATACTTTTTGTGATAGTATCGTTGGCGCTTCTTTTTATTGCGATTTTCAAGCCGGACTGGATTAAGTTTGTGATCGAATGGATGGGAAGCCTCATCACAACACTCGGGCCATGGAATTATCTTATCGCGTTCACTTCTGCGCTTGCAGAAAGTCTTCCAGTCATTGGTTCGCTCGTTCCCGGGATGAATATTATGATTCTGGTGGGCGGCTTTTGGGGAAAAATACATATTGTCGAGACGATTATTTTTGCATCAGTAGGTGCAATGCTTGGGAATTATTTTGGATATTTTCTTGGCCAAAAATACGGCACCAAAATTATTGCAAATTATGGCGATTATGTCGGAATTGGCGTTACAGAGCAAAAAATTATGGAACGACAAATCGAAAAAAATGGTTTTTGGTATATCGTACTGGGGAAATTCCATGGAACATTGCGCGCGTTTATTCCGTTTATTGCGGGTGCGAGCGGAATGCACGCCAAAAATTTTTGGATGTACAATACGATTGGCTCGATTATTTGGGCTACCAGCATCAATCTGATCGGTTATTTTTTCATTGACAATTATGAACAAATCGTCGATAATATAGGAAAAATTATCACGATTATTACGATTTTGGTGCTTGTTTATTTGGTAATTTTTCAGCGCGAAAGTCTCAAAAAATATTGGGAAGAAAAAACTCGCGAAATGGAAGAAAAATATCCATCCACCAAATAATTTCAAAAATAATTTATGAATTTTTATTTTCTTGCGTTTCTTTTTGTAGCGGCCACAATTGTTGGGTTTGGACTTTTGAAAATTATTATTTTTCTCTGGAAAAAATGATGATTACTGGATCGACCGCATCTCTACAAAAGCGAGCAGTGACGCGCGCCGGCGCCATACAGTGCTGGAGTTTTGATTTTTCTGACGCTTGCGATTCTCTCGCCGATTATTTATATTTTTGGAGATTTTAGCGAGCTGTTGTTGCATCGGCTTACGATAGTGCTCATCATTGGGGCGTTTCTCACGGCTATTTCCTTTATTGATGATATGGATACGATTGGGAAAAGTCCTATCAAGATTCCACCGATTTTTCGCTTGTTGATGCAGATTGCGGTCGGAGCGATTATTGGAATTACGAGCATCAAAATTTCATATATTTCCAATATTTTTGGCGGAATTCTGTCGCTTGATGATCCAGTTTGGCAATTCACACTACTCGGACAAGAAATTTATATTTTGCCGGTGATTATCACGATTGTTTGGTATGTGTTGATTTTTAATTCGGTGAATTTTTCTGATGGTGTTCCTGGAATGACGAGCGGTTTTGCATTGATTTCATTTATTATTCTGGGGATTCTCGCATTCAAATTATTCCTAACGGATATTTCCCTTGCGAGTCAGGAAAATAGCCGATTTATTCTCACGATTCTCGCGGTACTTGTGCCGGCAACTTTTTTCCTGATGCGCGCGGATATTAGTCGAGAAGTAATTATGGGCGACACAGGGACGATTACGCTTGCATTTTTTATCGCGACGCTCGCTATCATCGCTGGCGGAAAAATCGCGACGACGATTGCGGTGCTAGGCGTGTACATTATCGATGCGATGTATGTGATTCTTATTCGTCTCAAACGCGGACAAAATCCAATGAAGGGCGACCAAACGAGTCATCTACATTTTCGTCTCATGGAAATCGGACTTTCCAAAAGCCAGGTTCGTGCGGTGGTATATTTTCTCACAGCTATATTCGGGCTTTCGGCGATTTTCTTGTCAACAGAGGGAAAAATCATGCTTTTTGTAGTCATCACGGGCGTAACGATATTTTTGACAGAGATTTTGTCCGCCATCCAAGTCAAGCACAAAAAAGACCACTAGTTGGTCTTTTTTAAGACTTTCAAAAAATAAAATTATTGTTATATACTTAAAATAATTTTTATTATGCAAGAAAATCCTTTTGAAAAACTCGATTCTTCTCACGAACACATTCCTCAATCGTCGGAAAATACGGAACAACAACATCGTACAAAACGCGTTGTGCGACATACGCAACAGTGATTCACCAAAACTATCTATTCTGCTGATTCTGATGAAATAGCAGAATATAAAAAACTTGTTACAAAATAGTCTAAACAAGAAAATGCTCCGAGAATATGAGAAAGATCAATATCACAATAAACTACTGGAAAATATAGATAAGCTCATAGATATTGGGATTGAAATCGGTGATGATGGAAAATATTATTTTCATAATTTCGCAGGAAACTCTCAATAGCCAAAGATTGTAGGAAAAACCCTCAATTCTTTTCCGAATGAAAAATTTCTCAGAGAATATGGAATTATAAAAAAGCTCAAGATTGGTATAGCAAACGGCAAGCAACTTGCCAAATTATTTCATGTTTTATGATTCCCGATCAATGAGAAATTACTCGAAAAAATCCAAAACGAAAAATAAAAACCCAATCGGGTTTTTATTTTGTTTCTGCAGCTGTATAACGTTCTTCAATTTTTGTCCAGTTCACCACTTTCCAGAAATTTTCGAGGTATTGTGCACGAGCGTTGCGCGTGTCAATATAGTACGCGTGCTCCCATACATCACACACAAGAATCGGCGTATATGCCGCATCCATCGCGATACAATCAGCATTACTGGTGCTGAAAATTTCAAGTTCCCCTTCTGGATTGATCACGAGCCAAGTCCATCCAGAACCAAACTGCGCCATCGCTTTTTTGTTAAATTCTTCCTTAAATTCTGCCACAGTTCCCCATTTTCGTTCGATAATATCGCGCATTTTTGGAGAAAGTGCTGCCGTTCCGGCTGGCGCTAAATTTTCAAAATAAAATAGATGATTCCAAACCTGCGCTGCGTTGTTATAAATAACGCCACGCGGTGCGCGTTCGATAATTGCCAAAAGTGACTCTTCTTCAAATTCTGTATCTATAATGAGTTTATTGAGATTGTCAATATATCCTTGGAGGTGTTTCCCATAGTGATATTCAAGAGTTTCTCGAGAAATGCTTGGTTCCAGAGCGTCGATTGCATACGGAAGTTCAGGTAAAGTATGTTTCATAATCAATTTTAATTTTTAAAGAGCGTGCGACATAATATATATTTTTTTCAAAATAGCAAAACTTTTTTAAGAATTTTTATGTTTTCTTACTTTTTTCAAATACTTTGTATTTTTGAATTTTGACAAAAATGTGATTTTATATATAATCCAAAAATGAATTCAAACGGAAAAATTTTATTTTTTGGAGATAAGAATCCGCCAACATATCACGAAGTCCCATCACAAAAGGAAGAATTGTATCAAAAAATTTTACATATAAAAAAAGTGATATCAGGCGATCAGCGTTTTGAAAATATCGTGGCGCTCAATGCACATCAAGAACACCTTCTGCAACAAGAAAATATCAGCATTATGGGGCAAGATCATGATACGAGTCGCAAGCTGGTGGCGTATTATCGTGGCTCACAAATGGCGTATAAATCAGCTTTTCAAACGCAAGAAATCATGCATTTTCTCCGATATTTTGTGGAACGCGGGTATTCGCAGATTTTTGATGAATTCGCGGTTTTGTATCGTTTTTCGCAAGTAGAGTTTTTGCAGGATTTTGCTCAAAATTCCTATCGCGTTGATGGAGACGATTTTCGCACACTCAGTAGTATTTTTGCTGACATGATTCATTTTTCAGATGGAACACCAGAAAATTTCCCAGGAACGCTCGCGATTCTCGGTACGCAGGCGTATTCACGGCATCGCGGACGATACGAATCTAAGCACGTGCATCTGCCAATTTGCACCGAAACCTGCCTTCGTTATGGAAAAAAGGCTCAAACTATTTTGGACCAAAAAAATCGAGAAAATCACGAAAACAAAGTTTTGAAAAATCTGGAATGAACGCTCCGAATCGCGCTGAAAACCATCGAAGAATCAGAAAAAATTTTGCTGAGTTGGGCACAAAAATAGCATCAAAAAGCTTTTTTCTTGCGGAAAAATAAAATATTATTATAATGACAAAAATAATTCGCACTATGATTCTGGACGGAAAAAAAATCGCAAACGAACTTTTGGATTCAGTAAAATCTGAAATTTTGAAAGCGGATTTAGCGACAAAAAATCTCACATTACCCTGTCTCGCGGTGATTCTTGTGGGCGATAATCCTGCGAGCCTACAATATATTAAAATGAAGCGAAAACGCGCGGAAGAAGTTGGGATGAATTTTTTGTTGAAAAATTTTGAGGCCAGCATTTCTGAAGCTGAACTTCTACACGAAATCGAGAAACTTGCGGAAAATCCTGAAATCAATGGATTGATCGTCCAGATGCCACTCCCAAAGCACATTAACGAGGAAAAAATTATTGAAAAAATCCCTGCACACAAGGATGTAGATGGATTCACGACAACACAAATTGGGAATGTTTTTCTTGGAAAAAAATGACTTCCGAGTTGTACACCACAAGGAATTATGACGCTTCTAGATGCGTATAATATCGATATCAAAGGCAAAAAAGTTGCGATTCTTGGGCGATCAAATATTGTTGGGAAGCCAATGGCGCTCATGATGATCAATGCGGGCGCGACGGTAATGAGTTGCAATAGTCACACGAAAAATCTGAGCGAAATCACCAAAATGGCTGATGTTGTGATTGCAGCGGTCGGTAAGCCAAAATTTTTGACGCATGAGATGGTGAGCAAAAATGCTATTATTATCGATGTTGGCTCGAATATGGACGAAAATGGAAAATTCTGCGGCGATGCAGACTTTGATAATCTCGAAAATTTCGTTCGAGCGATTTCCCCTTCTCCGGGCGGAGTTGGTCCGATGACGGTCGCAACTCTCATCGAAAACACTTGGAAAGCGTACAAAAATCAACATAATTTCCACTAATGAGCCTCTCTCGTATTTTGCAAAATCCTGAATTGCAAGCCTCTATTAAATCTGAACACGAAGCCAAATCCGCCAAAATCGCGGAACATTTTTCAGATAGAATTTCTGACATTTGCCGCGCGAAGAACGATATTATCTTGCATGATAATCTGAACGAAATTGATTTTCAAAAAATGCTCGATAAAGAATTTTTTGATTTTGCAGCAAAGCATGGCGACGAAATTTCTCATATTTTTTTATAAATTTTATGGAAAAAATTCCTCTTTCTCAAACGCACCAATATACGATTTTATATTTTTATCCGAAGGATAACACACCCGGATGTACGCTCGAAGCGCAAGATTTTACACGACTCAAAGCGGATTTTGAAGCGCTCGGTGTGGAAATTTTTGGCGTTTCTAGGGATAGCGAGGTGTCGCACGAAAATTTTTGTACCAAGCACAACCTGGGAATCACGCTAATTTCTGACCCAGATGGCGTTTTGCACGAAAAATTCGGTACAATTGGTGAAAAGAAAAATTATGGAAAGACCTATATTGGCACGATTCGTTCGACATTTTTACTCGATTCGATGACGGGCGAGATAGTGCGAGAATGGCGAAATGTTCGCGCAAAAGGGCATGCCGAAAGGGTTTTAGCGGAAATCAGGGATTTATTAAAAAACTAGCTGGAAGGCTAGTTTTTTGGTTTTACCTTAACATAATGAAGATATTCAATAACACTATGTTTCTTGTGATTTCTATTTTCTGTTTTATCTGCCTTAAATCGTCTATATTCTTTCCTAAAAAATCAATACTCACCACATTAGGCTATCCATATTAAGATCAATTTCTTTCCAATTTTTTAAATCTAAATCGTTAAATTTTGGCATGTTATTATATTTTACTTAATAAATCTGAAGCTTTGCTCTTGTTTTGATGGAAGGAAATTGGGAGAAAGGTTTTGGTCATATGGATTTAGTTAAAAGTTAAAAAGGAATATCTTCTAGTGATATTTCACTTAATACATTTTGTTCTTCAATATCATTATCTGTATTGGGAAAATTTTTATCAATTTCTAAAAACTGAATTAATGAATCTGGGAATAATTTTTTATTTTTATAATCAAAAGTATTTTCTGAAATTATTTGAAAAATTTTTAATGAATCCTTATCATTAGAGTCATATCAAATAATCTTTTCAAGCTTGGGAACATTGAAATGAATATTTCAATCTGAAACATCACTAAGTTTTTTATTTGTAGTTATCATTCATTTTATAGTTTTTTCAAGATATTTTTCCGAAGAATTATCAACTTTTTGTTCAATTTGATTCCAATCTGGACGAAGTTTTATTTGTTCAAAATCTTCATTAATATCCTCTATAAAATCCACTCAAAAATCCCAATCATTAATAAGAAAAAACTCTACTCAAAAATATTTACATAATTCTGCTAAATAAACTGCTGTTATCTTTCAATGATGAGGAATTATTGCAATATTATGAAAATTCAAATATGTTTCTGTATATCGTGTTTTATCTTGAATTTCCCTATTATCTTGAATTTTTTCTTCAATTATTTTTTCAATACAAGTTTTATATACTAATAAATCATTTGGTCATTCAACCAAAATAACCTTTTTACTAAATAAAATTTTATTCAAATTTGGTTCAATATTTTTTATATAACTATTAAAATTACTCATTGTAACAATGTTTCAATCTTCATCTTCAATGTTTCAAAAATCGTTTTCTCAAATATCATTAGAAACTTTTTCTGTTTGAAAATCTCAATTTCATTTATCTTTTAATTCTAGACGGATAATTCACCTAGTATCAAAAATATCAATCATTTTATCAGAATGAGTTGTATATATAACTTGATGTCATTTTTCTGCAAGACTACACAAAACCATTTTATAAAAATATTCTTGATGATTTTCATGTAAAAAACTTTCTGGTTCTTCAAACAAAAATAAACATCGATCTCAAACATTTTCTTCTGCAATAGCCTGAATTACAGCCATAATAAACATAGAAATATATCAATCTCCAAAATGATTAATTGGAACTAAATTTTCGCGATTTCCATTTAATCAAATCTTAAACATCATTTGAAGAAAAATATCCTCGTAATCAGGAAGTCAGAAATCAACTTCCACAGCATTATTTCTTAAATTTTGATTATAATATTTTTGAATTCTATCTATAAATTGTTGTAAATCAGAAATATTTCAAGCTTCTCGCATAACAAAATCGGATGCTTCTTTAATCCTATTTGTAAATTCTTCTTTTCTGTCTTTCATTAACAAGTCATTATCTACCAACTTTTTTATATGTTTTGCTAAAAAAGATTTTAAATTTCCCCAGCTAGTTTTTTGCGTAGAAATCTCTTCTTTAATATTATGAAAATTTATATAAAAAATAGGGAAATATCGTGTTGCTCAAAAAGCATTATAATTTTTACTTCTATCATTTTTGAAAGATCTTATCTTTGCTCATTCAATAATTTTTCAATCAGTTTGTATTTCCAAAAAATGCAATCAAGTTAAATCTGCATCACTTCAATCATATTTTTTCTCAACACTAGAGTCTACTTCTAATAGAATTCAAGGCTTGTTAGCGATTTCTCTATTATGAAAATCATCAATAGAAAATGTATCCTTTGAAACAAAATTATAGTTTAGTCAATATAAAATAGTATTCATCAAATTTGTTTTTCCAGCATTATTGTAACCAATAATAGCAATTGGCTTATTATAATTTTCAGGAAAATTAAAAATTTGTTCTTCTCAAAAAGAACGATAATTTTTAATTGTTAATGATTTTATTTTTATAACACTCATACTTATTAAAAATTAAACTCTAAACCCCCTTCATACTCAACTGCACCTTCCCACTCTTCTCATCAATACTCACTACTTTCACCTTCACTTCTTGCCCCACTTCCAGAAAATCATTCGGATCCTTTACAAAATCCTTATCAGAAATTTGCGAAATATGCACCAATCCATCATTTTTGAGACCAATATCAACAAAAGCCCCAAAAGCCACCACATTTTTTACAATTCCCTCAATCACATCTCACTCTTTAATTTCAGCAGCATCTTTAGCAATTCAAGCTTTTTTATGAGTAGAAATGGTTCTTTTTTCAATCCCAGCATTTTTATAAGAATCCAAAATAAATTCTAATGTTCAAATATTTACATCATCATACAATTGTTTTAACTTTTCAATATTTTTATCAAAAAATTCTTGTAAATTTTCCTCATCAAACTCAGCAATTATAAATTTTGCTAAATCATATTGTTCAGGATGAATATCCGTATTATCAAGTTTTTCCTCACTTTCAGGAATTCTCAAAAAACCAATAGCTTGTTCATAAGTTTTGGCTGTCATTTGTTTTTTCAAATCAATACGAGACTTGTAAGGACGATTATTAAAAATCTTTTTGGCAAGCCTTTTATCAATTCCAGAAATATAATTCAAAACATAACTTGAAGCAGAATTCACATTAATTCAGATTTCATTCACAACATCTTCTACCACATTTCCAAGTTGTTCTTCTAGTTTTTTTGCTGGTACATCATGTTGATACAAACCAACTCCAATCGACCCAACTGGCACTTTTACAAGTTCAGAAAGTGGATCTATAAATCGTCTTCCAAGAGAAATAGTTCCCCTGTCCAAACTGTCCAAATCAGGAAATTCTTCTTGCGCGATTTTACTGGCACTGTACACTGAAGCTCCACTTTCATTCACTATAAAAATATCTTTTGAAGTGATTTCTTGCAAAAGTTCAATCGTTTCTTTGCTTCCAGTTCAGTTCCCCACAATGATTACATCGGGAGAATATTTTTTCAAAAATTTTTCTAAAATGTCTTTTGCCAAATCTTTTTTGTGCAAATAAATTTTTGTAAAATCCAAAGGATTTCATAAATTATCCAAAAATGCAATTTTGCATCCTGCTGCATATCCTGGGTCAATTGCCAAAATATTTTTCCCATATTCTGGTTTTGTCATCAAAAGTTTTTCCAAATTTGTTTGAAAAGCCTTGATTGCATCATCCTCTCAAGTTTCTGATAAATTAGCCCTGATTTCATTTTCTACTGAAGAAAAAAGTGCTTCATATCATTTTTCAAATCATGCTAAAAGTTGCTCTGCAAAAGGATATTTTGTTTTCAAAATTCTTGCATAATGAAATGCTATTCACTCAAAAGTTTTTTCTGTTTTTTCTATTTTAATATTCAAAATTCCCAAGTTTTCCCCACGATTTAAAGCCAAAACTTGATATGGTTTCAGGTATGAAATTTTAGCTGTAAATTCATTATAAATTTCAAATTTTGGGATTTGTTCACGATCTTTTTCATTTAATTTTTCCAAAGATTTTTCAGTTTTATATTTTGAAGAAATCTCTCAATATTTATTCAAAGTTTCAATTAAATCTGCTCTCAAATCAGCATTTGCTGAAATTTCTGCTCAAATAATTTCAATACTTCACTCAATTATTTCCGCAAAAGAAAAATCAGCAAGCAAAGTTTTCAAAACCTCATCATTTTCAGAAATATTTTTATTTTTCTTGATTTCATCAGCCACAATTTGAAACCCATTTTCAATTGCAATCATTGCTTTTGTTTTTTTCTTTGATTTGTATGGTTTGTAAATATCTTCTACTTCCTTCAAAGTTTTTGCTTTAAGAATATTTTCTTTCAATTCATCAGTTAATTTTCCTTGCTCAAAAATACCATTTAATGCTGTTTTTTTAGCTTCATACAAATTTTCAATTCTTGTTTTTTCTTTCAAAATATCTCTGATTTGATCTTCATCAAGATTTCCTGTTTTCTCTTTTCTATAACGAGCAATAAAAGGAACAGTCGCGCCCTCGGCCGTCAGTGCCAAAATAGTTTCCACTTGCGAATTTTGGAGCGTCAAAATTTCTGCGATTTCCACCAAATAGTCAGGCTCCTGAATAAGAATAATTTCATTTTCTGTATCGAGATTTTGAGTTGTTTCTGTTGTCATAAAAAATGTTAAGATGCTCTCATTATAGGGATTTTTGCATTTTTTCCAAAAATTTCTGACAAAAATACTACAAGAAAAATACACCAAAATAAAAAAGGCTTTCGCCTTTTTTATTACTTGAAGTTTCTCCAAGTCTTAAAATTCCATCCGAGACCATTTTCTGCACGCTTCAAGAAGTATCGGATAATTCCGCGTCCTTCATCCGCATCCTTATGACTGGAGAACTCCATTCCGGCTGAGATCCATCCGTCTTTGTAGAATGTCTCAAAGATTGGAGCATATTTTTCATCAATCAAGTTGTCCCAAACTGGACCACCAGGCCCACTTAACGAACGAGTCACAAGAGGAGGTTGTGGTTGTGGTTGTGGTTGTGGTTGAGGTTGAGGTTGAGGTTGAGGTTGTGGTTGAGGTTGTGGAGTTGGAGTTGTTCCATCATTCTTTGTGAGTTGGCCAATGAGTTGTGTAAGTTCATGTACGAGAGCGTCACGTTTTGCTACAGTGAGAGTTGCTGTGTCAGCAAGAGCTGCCTTGGCTTCAGTAATCTTGTTCTGAAGAGCTGTTTTGTTGGCATCTGCTACTGTTTTTGGATCATTGAGAGAAGCTTCTGCTTCAGTGATTTTGTTCTGAAGAGTAGTTGTGTCGATGGCTGTTGTATCTTCTTTTGTACCAACAAGCACCACCTGAGTCACTGGCTTTTTGATCACGCGCTCTACGGCAGCAGTATGTTCAAGAACTACACCAGTTTTAGCATTTTTGAGATCGCGGTATACGATTTCTTTTTTACCCTTTTGACCTGGCGTTTTGATTTGTGTTTCACCTTTCTTGAGAGTATCAGTCTTTTCTTCAGTGATTTCAAAATTAATTTCTTCTTCTGTCTTGACAGCATCATGCACAGTACGAAGTGTACCAACACGAACGGTTCGTTCTACTGGACGAGCATCTGGATTAGCGATTTCGTATTCGATTTCAAATGCATCTTTGAGTGCTACTGGCATTTTTTCGTAACGAGTCAGATCATTGATAGTTACCCCCTTCATCGCAATTTCTTTCGTTGATTCGAGTACATTACCCGCAGATGAACCAGTGGACACGATATAATCACCGAGCAAAAGTCCGTCCTTATCGTCTGTAAGATTTCCGAGCTTATAGTAATTATTTTTGAGATTAGGATATGGATCAAGTACATTACGACCTCCTTTGCGATTTATAATGGTATTATCTACTGCGGCCTTACCGACTTTGCGAGCTACTGAGACATTGACAAGAGGCTTGTCTTCAACTGTCTGTCCGAGTGGAAGATTCTCATCAACGATTGCTTTCGTACGAACAGGAAGTTCTTTTGAAGAATCTTCTGTCGTTTCTTCGGCCATACGGATTAGAGCAAAGTTTGTACGAGCATCATCCTTAAGAGGGCCCCCTGTAGCCGTTACATTAGCACTGTATTCTGCATCTTCATATGCATCCATTCCATCTGTTGAAGTTGCGAGGTTAATCGGATTTTTGGCAATAAATTCATTGCCACGAGCATAGCGAAGCGTGAACTGGCTCGACAATACCTGAAGTGGCTTCGCTGCCGCAGCTGGCGTAAGATCTACGCTATCTACCGTGATTTTGTTTCCCGCAAATACAAACGGCTGAGTTGAGCGAAGCATTGATGGGAGGTTCGATGGCTGGTCTTTTGTGTTGATTGTATAACCATTTCCTTTCGGTTGCACGGTATGCCCCGTCAAACCAGTTACATTGATAAGAGGTTTGAGCGTGGTGTGTGCTGATACGATTTTCCCCATATCAATCGCGTTACCAGTCATTTCGATTTTTTTGGCATTTGTATGGATCGAAATCACTGATTCTTGATTTGATGAATTACCAATTACTGATTCTTTGAATTTGATGTTGTTGTTATTGAATTTGAGAGAACCATGGAATTTGTTCTGTCCCATTTCGATTCTTTTTCCATCAGTAGTCATGAGGCCAACATTTCGTGTTGTTTCAGAAATATTGATTGGAGCATATTTTCCTACTTCCGCAACGATACGATCAACATTTACTGTGTTGTTAGTAATGCGGATATCACCAGAACCGTATCCAATACCAGTGGAGAATTTGCTAAAATCTTTTTGGAATTCTCGCCCAAGTTGCTGCCCATCAAGAGCGCTGTTGATGATTTTAAAAATATTGCTTGCAGAAACTCCTGAGATATCATTGTTATCGATGATGAGCTCATAATCAAGGTATGGTTCCTGCATACGAACCAACATCGCATTGGAAATATATGATTTTCCGTCGTGCGTGTTTCCTGATTCATCAAGTCCGCGAATCGTGTTGCCACTGATTTCAAAGTGACCTCGTGAACCATCTGCGCTAAGGCGACGAGCCTTTTCGTTTGTCTGCAAATGAATCGCTTCAAACTGAAGATAGTCTCCATGAGGGTCAAATGCCCCATTGAGATGCAAATCATCGCGCTCCAGACGATTGTGTGTATCCTGGAAAACGGTATTATTTCGAATCGTTACATTTTCCATTTTGAAAGTACGATTGTACACAGAAATACCAAGCAAACGGTCCCCGTGCGAAATATTGTTTTCAATGAGGATATTGTCACCATCGTGGATATCAAGACCCTTACGGTAGTTGTGGCTTGTGAAGTTGTTTCGGAAAGTAATGTTGTTGTTCATAGAACCCGCTTCCGAAGCAAAACCGTAACCCGTTCCACCAGATCGTGTATGCCCGTTTTCGTATGACACAGAATTACTGATTTCAAATCCGTTCTGATATGAAAACTGAACGCCCGCTACACGGTTTTGATACAAAATACTGTTTGTAATCTTGTTTCCTTCCATCATGCGAAGCACGCTAGCATCAGTATAGTCACCACATCCTTTGTCATTAAGGCGCGTTATACCTGCAAGATTTGCAGCCACACAATAAGAAATAGAACGAAGTGTTCCACCAATATTAAGTTTTTTCACACCATTGTATGCTGATGTGAATCGCACACCAGCCTTATTGGCACCAGTCACTTCAACATTATCCACTGTTACGTGCTGAGAATCACTCACATGGATACCATCTACTTTTCCATGATATGGGAACCCTTTCATATAAAAGGCTGGATCAAGGTCGCCATTACGCTTGATGCGAAGTGAAAAATCTTTCACAAAGAAATTGTCATGATCTTCCACAAGAAGCACTGCATGGTCACGATTATCAGTATCGTTTTCATTTGGATTCCATGGTTCACCAAACTGTACAAGGCTTGTTGTAATAGTTGTTGTTGCAAGACCATCACCGAAGAATCCTTTTACATGAGGCAATTCTTTGCCGATTTTAATCTGCTGGAAAAGCCCATCCTTTCGATAAATTGGGAAAATAATTCCGTTATATTTTTTGTTATCAGAACCAGTATATTGTACTACGCCTTCTTCTACATAACTAATTTTTTTAAATTCTTCAGGAGTAATATTTGCTGGATCAGCAACACCAGTGAGTGTCGCTCCACGAACTTTCTGACCAAGTCCACCAGCGTATGTACGAAGTTCGTAGTGGTCAAGCACTGCACCATCACGGGCAATATTTACCACACCAGAAACTTGCACCGCTACACCTCGAGTTTCCTGACCATTCTGAACAATGATCGTATTATTCGCGGCCTGAAGCGTTGCTACTACTGCTGGAGTATCGTCCTGATTGTCTTCTGTATTAAGTCCAAAATCACGAGCGTCAAGATAGAAAACATTATTTTCTTTATCAAGGTATACTGGATAATTCACTTCTGAACCATCAGCTGTTTTTACAGTCACACCAGAAGTGGTATCAATTGGTGTTACCTGAGGTTTTGCTGTTGTAGTAGCTGCTGGTGCTGCTGGAGTTAGTGCCGCAGGAGCAGCTACTACTGGGTCACTTTCTGCAGCCAATACTGAATAGGTTACATGGTTAGAAAGAATTGGCGATGCCATAACTGCGGCGATCATTGCCATACTTCCTAGACGGGCGCTCATTCTAGTAGAACAAGACTCTGCTGTCTGTTTTTTCATACTTTTTCATAAGGGGTAAGAAATAAAAGCAAAAAAAGTATAGCATATAAAAAAATAATTTGCAAAAAATGCAGCATTTTTTTATGAGAAAAAGTCTCAAATCGCTTACAACTGGCAAGATAAAAACTATCGAGTTTTTGATAGTTTGAATAATGCTAGTTCAATATAAGGTAATTCTGATAAAATAGCGCTTAAAAACTCTTTTTTTAAATTATTTTGAGAAAAAATATAAGCAATTTTTGTAAATTTTTACAACTTTGCAAAATAAAAAACCCCTATTTTTGAGGGGATTTATAATGTTTTGAAATAAGATAAAAACAACATCACACAAGAATTGGTGTTACAATAAAAAGCCAAAGTGCTACAGGTGCACTACGAAAATCAGAAAATGGTCGTGGCAGTGATAACAAAAAATCAGGGAAAAAATTTGCCATACAATAAAATACTACTGGAAATAGAAAGCACAAAAATGCGAGGATTTTAAAAATGTGTTTCATATAATTATTTTACCCAACTAATTCAAAAAGGGGCATATCACTGAGTAAGCCGAGAAGATGTTGCATCCGCATAAATACACCAAGTCGAGTGACACCAATTTGGAGTTCTATGTCAGATTTGTCATTTTACAATAACAAAAGCAGTATTGCTTGTTCCTGGCTTAAGAGACATGTATGTCATATATTCTTTACGGGATTCAAAAGCAGAGGTATCACTTGATCCTATGGTAAAATTATCAATATTGCCATCTAAAAACTGAGTATTGAGGTATGCATTTGGCATATTTGACGACCAATATCAAGCATAGTCCGCATAATCCGTATCATATACCTGAGTTTCATGTTCATAAGTCCTATTAAGATTAAAGGAACGAATGTCTCAGAAATAAAATGTATTCTCAATATACGACTGGTTGATATTTAAAGACCCCTTAATGGGTTCCCAAGGATTATTATATGATCTTTCTAACCAATTATATTGCTGCTTACCCTGACTTCTTATTCCAGGATGTGTCTCAACTTTTTTAAATACAATCTCAGAATTTTTGGCATCCAACACATCTTTCAACAACTGCCTTTTTCTTATCCTGTCATCGTTATTTGCGTCACGACTAAAAAGAACAGAGCGAGCTTTTTGTATTTGTAAATTTAAAAATCTGGTATGCTCTTCATAGAACCTTTTTTCTGCATCCGCTGGAGATTCGTTATCGAGAACAGTAAAACCTCATTCAAAAGTTCCATTTTTAAAGGAAATTTCTTTTTCTCATTGAATAACAAGTTCCTCAAGAGAAGTTGATTCTGCGTGTACAGTAGGCACTAAAAATAATAGCCCTAGTAGGAAAAAATAATATTTTTTATTAAATATATTGGTCGTAACATAGTAATAAAAATTGAAAATATTTTCTCCCTTGCAAGGTTATAGGAAAATTAACTTTTTTTAAAAAAAAGTCAAATTTTTTAACCCAAAAAAACCTATAATATTATAGGTTTTATAAATACTTTGTTACGACCAATATATTTAATCCTTTAAAAGGACTGGAATATTATATAATTTTTTTAAAAAAGTCAAATCTGATCCCAATCCTCCAAACGAATCGCTTCAGCACGAGCCTGTTCAGAATATCACAAATTTTTTAAATTCTCCAAAATTTTTTCATCAAAAATCCCAGCAGACTTGAGATTGAAGGCTAAAGTTTTTCTCGGATGTTTGAAAATCTTGTCCCAAAATTCAAGTTTTTGCAAATCAGTATCAATATCACGATTTTTTTTCGGGAAAAATTTGAGCACAATAGAATCCACTTTTGGTGCTGGATTAAAACTTTCACTCGGAACCAAGCAAATTTTTTCAATATTTTCGCATGCAAGCCACATCGCAAGCGAAAAATACGAATGTTGCGTTTTTTTACCTTTGGTGGCAAGAATTTTTTCTCCCACTTCTTTTTGCATCAGAATAACCATCTCTTCGGGTACAGCAAAATTTTGTGGATACAAAAAATGAAACAAAATCGGGCTCGTGATATAATACGGAATATTGGCAATGAGCGAATATTTTTCAAAATTTGGAGAAAATTTCAGAACATCAGCATGATGCAAAGTGATGCGATCTGAAAAATCCGCCCAATCCGTAATCATTTTTCCGCGAAGAATCGCGATCATATCAGAATCAAGTTCGACCAAATCAATTTTTTTGGGATTTTCTTGCAACAAAAAATCCGTCAAAGCTCCGTATCATGGCCCCACTTCGACGATATTTTTTTCAGTGATTTCCGTTGCGGAACTGATAGCTATGAGCGCATCAATATCCACGAGAAAATTTTGCCCGAGTGATTTTTTGGCACGAATTTTCATATTATTTTACAGCTTGACGAATATAATGAGTAATTTTGGAAGCGGAACGGAAAATAATTTTTTGATAATTGTGAAATTTTTCCAAAATCGCACGATAATTGCCCTGAATACCCTCCATATAATAACTTCGGTCGTTTTCAAAACTTTTATAAATTCCCTGCTGCATCAAGCTATTGCCCAGATTCATCCACGCGTTTTTCTTTTTCTGCGCCACAAGCATACAAATTTTCTGCGGATACGCGTCTGATGAAATTCCAAATTTTCGATTTTGTGAATTGGAATCCAAAAAATTGGAAATCCTAGAAAATTGACAAATCGTATCATAAAAATACGCGAGCGATTTTTGAGTCTCGTCGCCCTTCCCGAGGATGCACGAACCATACGCCTGCGTCCATGCAACCGGATCTTTATCACGATAACGCTGTAATTGCTGCATATATTGCTTTACCTTGATATCAGCCTCATTCATGAAAAAATTGGTCGCGATATAATATGCGAGGCGTTCGTTCGTGAGTTCCGCGCGATCCTCAAGCGCAAACTCGCCTGCTGGACACTGAAAATCCTCAATCGTATTGGAAGTGCGATTGGCACGAGCTTCCAGACACTGATCGATTTTGGAAACAATCTCGTCAGCCGTGGGTTTAATCTCAGAAAAATTTGGGCATTGCGGTGCAGCTGCAAAAATATTTTGCATACCAAAAAATGAGAAAAAAATGACGATAAAAAAAATTTTTTTCATATTATTTTTTTCGGTTAAAAAGTCTCGCGAAAAATCCTTTCTTGGCTGGTTTTTCAGCCGTTTTTTCTGGATTTTGATTTTTTTCGTTGACTTCATTTTTTTCGTTCGCATCGCGAAGTTTTTTCACGCCATAGAGCGACGCAACCACACCACCCAAAACAGCGCCCGTAATGACCGCATCCATTTTTTTGATACCGCGCTTCACGACCGCATCATCTTCGGTTTTTTTAGATTTTTTGAAAAACATAACTAATTTTTAGTTGCATCTATTTTAATAGATTTTGAGATTAATGTCAATTTTGGAATCAAAATTGTAATCACATTATGTTCCACAGATGCAGAAATTTTGTCAAAAGCAAGATTTTCCGGCAAAATAATTGACCGAGAAAACGCTCCGTAAAAACATTCTTCCACAAGCATTCGGCGCGCCTCCATATAAATCGGATTTTCACGACGATTGCCAGAAATCGTCAAAATATTTCGCGAAAGGCCAATATCCACTTCCGAAGGATCAACGCCCGCAACCGGCGCTACAATGACGATAGCATCAGACAAATCAAGAATATCAACCGCGATTTGCCCAATATCCGTCTCATGATCGCGTTCCGCGTCCATTTCTACTTCGATGGCTTCGGCTTGGGAAGTCTCGATAGTGCGAACTTCCATTCGTTCGCCCGATTCATTTTCATTAGAAACTCAGAAAACTTTAAACATAATTTTTTGTTAAGATTTAGAAATTTTTGGATTTTTGGAAAGAATTTTTTTGAATTGCTCAAAAATTACCACTTCATCAAAAATATTTTTTTCCGGAAGATTGAAATCATGATTTTTTTCGATTTGAGAAAAAATTTCCGACAATTTTTCCAGATGATTTGGATGAATTTTTATTGCGTGCGGATAAAAATCAAACGCGCGAATATCGGACAAAATCATGAGCAAATCGTGCGAATTGGCAAGCTCAACATTCACTTTGGTCGTATTGTACGCTCCGACAAAAATCCACGATTTTGCCTTTTGGTAAAGCATTTCTTGCGAATGAATATCGAGAATTCCTGTGATGTGCACCCATTTTTCCAGTTTTTCGCGACGCAAAATTTCGGTCAAAAATTTGAGTGATTTGGCGGAATTTCCATGCAAAATCAAGTGCGTTTTTCCGTGCAAATCGTGGATAAATTTTCCAAATTCATGAAGCAAAATCTCAATATTAGATTCTGATCAAAAAGTCGCATCGTACAAGAAAAAATTTTCTGGCAAATTATTTTGCGCGAATAATTGCTTATTTGGTGGGATTTTTTCTATCTCAACAAACGGCAAAATATCGATTTTCTGTTCATGGATGTTCCAGAGTTCGACGAGTTCATTACCCGCAAAAAAACTCGGCACGATAAAATGGGAAGAGTTTTTGAGGAGGCGCTTGATCTCGAATTCGCGCTCTTTTCGTCGCAAAATATTGGCGTTCGTTTCGTTGTCGTAGAGCCAACGACCCATATCCATCACAAAAGTCAGCGTCGGAATACTCGAATCATACGGCGCGTATCGCGAAAAATTGATAGCACGAAAAATCTCGTTTGTGTTCGTGGAGGTAATTTTTTTAGAAGAAGAAAACCAGCCGACTGGCTTCACACGGAGAAAATTTTCTCATTCAGGCGCCTCCTGCTGATCAAAAATCAAAAAAGTACAAGTATCGTGCGGATTATATTTTTTCCATTTTTTCGTCCAGTTTTGCGCGTAACGGATGATTACTGCATCTTCGGGATGTCGACTTCTGATATCAACAATCAGGTGCATAGCATAAATTATTTTTCTCATTATGCGAAAAAATACTAAAAAGTCGAGCCGCGTCGAGATTTTTTTGAAAAATTGACTTGCATTTTTATGAAAATATGTTTTGATACAAAAAAATCACCAACTTGAACAAGTGGTGATTTGGAATTTGACGACTACAACCAGTCTCAGCCCTCTGGCTTGGAAAAGCCACTATTAATTGCCATCCCAGCCCTCTGACTTGGAATCATGGATATCATTGCCGTCCCAGCCATCGTGATCAATAAAAGTGCAATTTTTCATGCAATCTCCTTTCTGAATGAAAAATCAAATACATGGCACATTGCTAGCAAAAAGTATAAAGTTTTTTTCCGAAAAGTCAAAGAAAAATCCCCACTAGGGAGATTTTTACAAAATTATGACAATTTTTTCTTGAGAATTTCAGTGAACATTTTTGGATTTCCCTGGCCTTTTGAGGCTTTCATACATTGTCCCACAAAAAATCCAAACAAATTTTCTTTTCCACCTTTGTATTCTTCGACTTGTGACGCATTCTGTGCAAGTACTTCGTCCACAATCGCCTCGAGCGCACCCGTGTCATTAGATTGCTTGAGACCGAGCTTTTCCGTCCATTCCCGCGCATTTCCACCTTCAAAAACCAATTTTTCCATCACAATTTTTGAATTGGTTGACGAAATTTCATCTGCATTTACCATTTTAATCACTTCAGCAAATTCGCGAGTTTCAGCTTTTACATCGGCCAAAGTGATTTTTTCTGGCGCACTTTCAAAAATTGCAAAAAGTACCGTCGTGATATACGAACAAGATTTTTTCGGATCACCAGAAATATTCACTAATTCTTCATAAAAATCGCTCGTAATTCGGTCGTTCGAAAGAATTCGCGCATCATCTTCAATCAATTTGTATTCATTCAAATATTTGAGGCGGCGATCAATCGGTAATTCTGAAAGTTTTCGCTCAGAGATAAATTCGTCAGAAATGTGAAGTGGTGGCAAATCTGGATCTGGGAAATAGCGATAATCCATCGCATCTTCCTTGGAGCGAAGCGAAGTCGAATATCCCTTTTCATCGTTCCAACCACGAGTTTCTTGATCGAGCGTTCCACCTTCTTCGAGAATTTCTACCTGACGAGCAAATTCTGCGTCAATAGCGCGTCCAATCGATGAGAATGAGTTAATATTTTTGAGCTCAACACGCGTTCCAAATTCTTTTTGGCCATGCGGGCGAATCGAAATATTCACATCACAACGCAATTGTCCTTTTTCCATATCCGCATCAGAAGCACCACACCAACGCATCAATTTTTGAATTTCTTCAAGGTACGCGAGCACATCAGCTTTGGAACGAAAATCTGGCTCTGTCACAATTTCCATAAGTGGAGAACCCGCACGATTGTAGTCACAAAGCGTTTTTCCATTAGCATGCACAAGTTTCCCGGCATCATTTTCGATATGCATATGATGAATGCGGAAAGTTTTCAATTCGCCATCAACAAGCGTTCGAACTTCCCCGCCCATCGTGATTGGATGGTACATTTGTGTAATCTGGTACGCCATCGGCAAATCCGGATAAAAATAGCTTTTTCGGTCAAATTCACTCACATTTTGCACATGGGACGAAAGTGCGTGACTCGCGCGAACTGCCAAATCTACGACACCCTCAGAAAGTGTCGGCAATTGCCCAGGAAATCCCATACAAACGGGACAAACATGAATATTTGGCTCTGGCGCCAAATCAGTCGCATTCTTACAAGTACAAAACATTTTCGTCTGAGACTTGACACGCACATGCGTTTCGAGACCCATAACAATCTCGTATTTATCGTGATAATTCGTCATAAACAATTTTAATTTCTTTTATTGTATAGAAAATTGAAAAAAATCAACCAAAATTTTGTGAGAAATTTTAAGAAAAATCATTGGAAAATTTTGAAAAAGAAAAAGCCGGAAAATTCCGGCTCTAAGAAAATCTTCAAAAATCAAAAATTTTCCCAAGGATTCCAATCACAAGCAAGGCGACGACTATTCTTTCGAACAGCGTCTTCACTCTAAAAAGGGACCAAACTGCAATCACCAATGCTACCCAAAAGGGCTTGATTGGCAGCATTATGAATCCGATGAGCAACGCCATCGGTATGGACAAAATAATTAACATCCACTTGAGAAATGTAAGCATTTTCGCTCCCCTTTCGCTCCCCTTTCAGGAAAAATTGATGATGAAAATATTTTGTCACAAAAAATAAAAATGTTAAGGAATTTTCATCGAAAAAATCCATATTGCGAATTTTCGCAAAAAATTTGAATTTTCAAAAAAATATGCTATACTCTTCGGGTTATTTTAAAATTTTGAATATGACTGATACTCGTATTACGCGGCCGCGACGGATTTTTGTCGAATATATTGGAACGGTTGGGAAAGCCACTTTTACTGATCTCAAAGCAAATATCGTAGGAAAATGAGAAGGAAAAATGGATCTGACGACACTCTATCGAATGATTGAAATTTTCAAAAGTCAGGGCCTCATCCACGAAGTAAAGCATCAAAACGAGCGAATTGTTTTTTTGGTGACGGACGATTTTAACCCAAATCGCGATAGTGTTGAAATTTCTATTTGTGAAAATTGTGGAAATATCGAGACGATTTATGAGCCGCTTCCGCCAAATTTCACGGCTCGATCAATCGAAAATCGCCTCAAATCTTGTGATAAATGCGTTATTCTCTAATCCCTTTCTGAAGGGATTTTTTGATGGAAATTTTGGATTTGTCAAAAATAAAATTTCGCGCGAAATGATTTTTTTATTTGCAAATTATTGGAAACATTTTTTGTAAAAAACTTGCATGTGCAAAAGTCTTGTCCTGGAGAAAATCACATAATTTCTTTTTATAGTAGAAAAAATTGCCCGGAATGGCAACCCCAAAAAATCCGGGGCGAAGCGATTTTTTTTGCAAATTACATCATTATTGGAATGTTTGACAGAAATTTAAAAAATAAATTTTCTTGTAAAAAAACTTGCATTTGCAAAAAAATGCATATAATAATTTTTGCAAAGTTAAAAAATAAAAAATTATGTTGTCAACCATTCATCAAAGAAATATTTTGGAAATGTTTCAAAAAGAAAAATCAATTTCATTAGATGATTTAAAAAATCGCTTTGTAGAGCCGAAAATAATGAATCAAACGACCCTTTATCGAATTCTAGAACGCTGGAAATCTGAAAAAATGATTTATGAAATCGAGGTTGAGAAAAAGCGGATTTTTGTGCTTTGTGATAATCATCACGAAAACGAGGGCATCCAGATTTCGTATTGCAAAAGTTGTGAAAATGTTCAGGAATCGCATTTTCCGCTTCCAGAAAACGCGGAGCACGCCGAAACAGTGCAATTCCTCAAAAAATGTGAACATTGTGAAAAATAATTTTTTTGTATGAATATTTCAGAAAATCTTAAAAAAAATCTACGAAAAATCCTTATCGAGGACGAAATCGAGGCCATCAGCGTCGTCAATCCTGAACAATTTGAGAAAAATATTGAAAATTTTGAAAAAATTCTTGAAGAAAATCATCTCAAATACGCGATTCATTCAGTTTTGAAAGTCAATCATTCGAATGCTCTGCTTCGCGTTGCGAAATCGAAAAATCTGCGCGCGGATGTGTCGTCAATAGGAGAACTCAATCAGGCGCTTGCAATGGGATTTTCGGGCGAAAATATCACGAGCAACGGCCCAAAAAATCGAAAATTTTTGATGAAAAGCATTGAAATCGGCGCAACCATCGCAGTGGATAGTATTGAGGAACTTGAAAAAATCACAAAAATTGCCAGCGAAAAAAATCAAAAAATCTCGATTATTCCGAGGCTCAGTGCATTCAAAGATGCACCCCACGCGCGCTTTGGAATCGCAAAATGGCTTTGGAATCTTGCGATCAATATTATCGAAAAAAATCGTGAAAATCTCGATGTTTTAGGCTATCATTTTCATATTGATACTCTTGATGTGAATGCGAGAATTGATATTTTTTGGGAAAGTATTGAATTTTACAAAAAATTGCTCGCGATTGGATTTGCGCCAAAAATTATTGATATCGGTGGATCGTACGGTACTTTTTACCAAAATGACAGCATCCAAAACTTCGGAAACTCTGGAGTAGAACATCAAAAAATGTATCAAAACCCTGAATATTCTGGGGAAAAATCTTTGGAGCAAATTTTAACAAAAACTAGCCAAGGAAAACCTACCATCAAAGATTTTCTCCGCGAAAATAATATCACACTTTGGATTGAGCCTGGTAGGTCACTTCTTGGAAATAATGTCGGTTTTGTCGCAACGACAGTGCTCGGAACGCGCGAGGACAGCCTCATCGTGAACACACACTCTTTCGCGCTGGGGATGCGCGAGGAAGAATTGCCAACCAATCCGATTCTCGTAGACGATGCGGACGGCGAGAAAAATAATTTTTATTATTTTTTGGGAAATTTATGTCTCAGAAGTGACATAATATATTCTCGAAACATCGGTTTTGCGCGAAAAGTCCAGGAAAATGACATTATTATTTTTCCAAATATGGCAGCATATCATATGGATTTTTATGAAACAGAAAGCATCGCTCATCCTAAAAAAGTAAAATTTTTTGAGGATAAAAATGGCGATTTGGCACGCGATTTCTAATTTTTATTTTTATGAATACACCACAAGATACCATTTCCGACGAAATGGGAAATACTTTTATACCAATTTCTAATATTATCGATTTTATCAATATGCAAACAAATGATATTCTTCCCAAAGAGAAAGTTTTACCCGCTCAAAAAAAACCAAATATCACTATGACACAAAATAATATTCTTCTCAACAAAAACACGCCAGCATCTAAACAATGAGCGCAAGGCGAAACGCTAACGCCTGAACAATGAGCACAAGACGAAAACGAAAGCATGCCAACACCTAAACAATGAGCGCAAGGCGAAACGCTAACGCCTAAACAATGGGCGCAAGGCGAAATTGAGAAAAAAGCAAAAATTCAAAAAGAGCAATTTTTGAAACAATATTTTGGAATGGATGTGGACGCGACGCAAAATCGCCCAAATATCAAAAATGTTAATCTCGATGACGAAAATGATATTTTTCAATTTGCCGCATTACAAAACATCGCGTGTGCGTTTAGCTGTTGTATTGATACAACAGCTCCTGGTAGAATCGAGGAAATCGGGAAAATTTTTAAAGGGCAAAATGACGGACAATTTGTGCATTTTGTAATTTATCCAAGCCCAAAATGGGGCGCAATTAAGTTACAAAACCCAAAAGAAGCACTCGCATATTTTGAGGTTTACCTCAAAGACGAACCGCAAAATGATGCTGAAAAAGCTGATGTTATGGCACAATTTCGCACACTTTCTCACACTGTAAAAAATCAAAATGATCATCAATAATATCCAAGAAGTTATCGGAAATACACCACTTTTTCTGATTCCAGAAAAAATCCACGGCATCAAGGGGCTCGAATTGTATGCAAAATGTGAATTCTTGAACCCGTTCGGTTCAGTCAAAGATCGCACTGCGATGGGACTCCTTCGTGAAGCGAAAAACTACGAATATATCATTGAATCCTCGAGCGGAAATACTGCGAAAGCATTGGGAGTTTTGGCGAGTGTTCAGGGGAAAAAATTGCTCGATGTCTCAAATAAAATACATCTACAAGAAGTCGAAGATATTATCAAAATTGTTGGAACGGAAATCAAAAGTCTGCCGGCTGGTTCAGAGTGTCCCGACCCAACTAATCCAAATTCTCCACTCAAAGCCATCAATCGGATTATGAGTGAAAACCCTGGAAAATATTATTATACGGATCAATTTTCTAATACAGGAAATCCAAAAATTCACGAAGAAACGACTGCCAAAGAAATTGATGATGATATCGGAACGCCAGATTTTTTCTTTGCAGGACTCGGAACAACCGGCTCCAGTAAAGGAATCCGTGATTATTTTGCAAGCCGCGGAAATATGCAAAGTATTGGTATCATCACAGCAGGGCATTCGTATTTACCGGGTATTCGCAACAGCCAAGAAATGTTTGAAGTTGGGCTTTTTGACCCAAAACTCTACGCAGATTTTAGTGAAGTAGATGAGCAAAACGCGATTGACTACATGCTCGTACTTATCAGGAAATGTGGTCTCCTCGTGGGACCAACTTCTGGTGCTACATTTTTTGGTGCGCTTCAATATTTCAAAAAACAAAATCCTGAAGATTTGATTGGGAAAAAAGCGGTTTTTATCGCTTGTGATCGCTTGGAGTCGTACACTGGATATTTACGAGAAAAACGAAAATCTCTTTTTGAAGAAGAAAATTTGGAAAAAATTCCAGAAAATTCAGAAAAAATCGCAGTCCAGACAATCGAAAATATTGAAGAAAATTCTGGCGAAATCCTCGTGGATATGCGAAGTTATGTTTCGTACGATCTTGGGCATATTAAGGGAAGTCTCAATTTTCCATTCGAGGATCTCAGAAAATATCTTGCGAGCGATTATTTGCCGTTTCCCAAGGAATCGAAAATTATTTTTATTTGTCCGTTTGGCGAAGAATCCGCGATTTTGGCGGAAATGGCGACCAGACTCGGATATAATGCGAGTTCGCTTGCTGGCGGATTTCTAGAATTTAGAGAAAAATTTCCTGAAAAAATTGTGTAAATTTTAGCAATTTTCTTTGAAAAAATCGACTTTTATGTTACAATGCGAGCATGAAAAAATTTTTACTCATTCTCGCGTTATTGTTCGGATTTTTTGGGAAAATTTTTGGCGCGCTTGCGTGTGCTTTGCCGCCAGATATTTTGCATGAATTTCGAATTGATGCATCAGAAAATCCTGTCAAAATCGAGTATTCGCTCATGACTTGGGATAATCTCAAACCGCAAGTTCTCACAACGCTCGAAACTAATGCACATGGGAAAATCTCAGAAAATTTTGAAAAAATTCTCGAAGAAAATATCACAAAAAATACCAATTTTTCATTTGATGGCACACCTTTTTCACTCAAATTCTTAAGTGGCTCGGTCGTTGAAAATACCGAAAATGAGCCTGGAAATTATTTGCCAAATCCAATTCTCAAAGCAACTTTTTCGACCGATATTTCTATCGATTGGGGGAAAATCAATACTTTTTCGCTGGATTTTAACAAAAAACCGCTGCTCGATATTTCTCCGCTCATTCATCCGTATATCGCGACGACAATGCAAAATCCGAAAAATTATGAGGGTTACGTGATGGATACTGACGGAAAAATCTGGGATTTGTATTCGGAAAATTCGCGAAAAATTGTGATAAAAAGTGAGTACACTGAAAAGACAGAAATCAATCATTTTTCGCTCGCATTTGGGCTCAAAAATGAAAATTTCACCAACCCCAATGACACTCGTACTACCGCACCGCGAGCATCAACTCCTGATAAAATCAATAATTCTAATGCCGAAACTCTTGATCTTTTTCAGCCTGGGAAAACGCTCAAAAATTTTGTAGATAATTCTGCGACTATCGGACTCAAAATAATTGGGCTCGTGGTGGCGCTTCTCGCTGGGATGGCGCATGGACTTTTGCCGGGACATTCCAAAAGCCTGCTCGTTGGATATGTGTCAAGCAGCGGAAAATTGCAACGAAAAGAAATTTTTACCATCATCGCGGGCGTCACTTCCTCGCACACAATGTTCATTTTTTTATTGGCGCTCATTATCATCGCACTTGAAAAATGAACCAGTTTTTCCGCTCAAATAACAGAAAAATTCGGAGCATGACTTTATGTGCTTTTTGGAATTTTTTTCGCTTGGCAAGCATTCAAATTTTTCAGAAAAAAATCGGATAATTTTGCAAATTTTGGACGAAATCCACTCAAAAATTCTCTCGAAAATCATCCGAGTAATTGTACATGCTGCCAAACTGCGAATACCAAAAATGCCTTAATGGTGGGACTTCTTGCGGGACTTGTTCCGTGCATTGATGCACTTGCGCTCTTCGTTTTTGCGATTGGAATCGGTAATGTTTGGTATTCTTTCCTGATTATTATCGCGTTTTCGATTGGACTTGGTTTGATGCTTGCGATCATCGCGCTTTCGCTTTCTTCTGGGAAAAATTTTCTTCACAAAATTGGACCAAATTTTGCCAATAATTTTTCTAATTTTTTGACGCTTTTGGCAGGGATTTTTCTCATTGTGATGGGACTTTCTAAAATTTTTTAAAATATTTTTATGACAACAAAAAAAATTCCAATTACGATTTTGACAGGTTTTCTTGGAAGCGGAAAAACGACACTTCTCAATCATATTTTGAAAGGAAATCACGGCCTTAAAATCGCGGTGGTAGAAAATGAATTTGGGCAAGCGGGGCTTGATGGCGCACTCATCAAGGCAGAATCAACTGAGGAAATCATTGAGGTTTCGAATGGCTGTCTTTGTTGTATGGTTCGAAAAGATTGGATGGATGCGATTGAGACGCTTCTGAATTCTGGAAAAGAAATTGATGCCATCGTGATCGAAGCCAGTGGCGCAAGTGAACCGCTTCCTATCGCGCAAAGTTTTTTGATGAATGATATGGATGGGCGCGTGCAATTGGATTCGATCATTTGTCTGATTGATGCGCTCAATTATGAAAATTTGTTCGCGCAAGATGCCAAAATCGCGCTTGAACAATTGGAATTTGCAGATTTTATCGTGATGAACAAAATTGATTTGGTCGATCAAGAAAAGAAAAATTTTCTCACGACGGCAATTCGTCGCGTGAATGCGTTTGCGCCAATTATTGAAGCAGAACACGGAAAAGTAAATATCGACCTCCTGTTGGGAACTGGGCGATTTTCGCTTACTGATGCGATGGAAGAAAAAAATAATACACCTCACCAGCATGCTCACGACGATTTGGAAACATTTGAATATACTGCACGCGGAAAATTTTTCGTGCAAAAAATGGATGCATTTTTTCGGGATTTGGACAATGATTGTTACCGCGTAAAGGGATTTGTACAGTTTGTTGAAAAGCCCGCTACTTGGTATTTGATTCAAAAAGCAGGCGCGCGTGTAACGATGGAACCTTGGGAAGGTGATGCGCCAGGAAAATCTCGTCTTATTTTTATCGGGCGAAATTTTAAGATTCCGCTTATCACCAAACTTCTTGATGATTGTTCGGACGCACCGAAATCAGTTTTATTTATGTAATTTCCAAAAATGTTTGGCAAAAATATGGACGACATTCACGATTTTTTGGAAGGAAATAAAATTAAAATTTTGTACATTGGGACGCGGTTTTGCTCGACTTGCCAAGCACTTTTTCCAAAAATTGAAGAACTCGCAAAAAATCTGGATTTTGTGAATCTCATGCGCGTAGAAATCGATGAAGTTCGCGAAGTTGCGAGCGCATTTCAGGTTTTGAGCGCACCAACAATTCTTGTTTTTCACAATAAAAAAGAATATTTTCGCTCGTCGCGCTATACACGAATGGATGAATTTTCTGAAAAAATTCTCGCACTCAAACCGCTCACTGAAGGAAAAAAAATTTTTTCTGACGAAAATCCTTCATAAAAAATCCCCGTTTGGGGGATTTTTTTAAAAAATTCCATGATCACGAAGTGTTTCTAATTGTTTTTTGTTCACGATTTTGAGAATTTCCGTCTCGTCGAGATTTTTGATCTCATCAATGGAACCAGCAATTTTGAGCAATTTTTTGCGCGTCGTTGGGCCGATGCCTGGCAATTCTTCCAAAACATTTTTTTTCATAGATTTTCCGCGAGCGCTGCGGTTTGCCGTAATCGAAAACCTGTGTGATTCATCGCGCGCTTTCTGGATCACCATCAACTCGGGCGTTCATTTTTCGAACAAAATCGGATTTTTTTGTCCTGGCAAAAAAACTTCCTCTTCCCTTTTGGCAAGGGAACAAAGCCCCACATCACCACCCAGAATTTCCGAAATTTGACGCCATTTCGCATCTAAATGTTCACTTTTTTCTGACAAAAATTTTTTAAGTTTTTCAGGATTATTTTCAGCGAAAAATTTTTCAATTCCAAGAGAAATTCCTTCCAAGGCTGATGAAAGCTGTCATTTTCCCCCATCAATGATAATTAAATTGGGGAAATTCCCCTGCGAAAGTCCCTCCATCGTTCGACGCATCATCACTTCTTGATGCGATGCAAAATCATCGATTTCACCAGCGCGAAGCGATTTTATTTTATATTTTTTATAATTATCCGTATCGGGCTTTCCATTTTTTATCACCACACGACTCGCATACGTAAATTGTCCGTGCGTGTGAGAAATATCATAACATTCAAAAAAAATCGGTCATTTCTTGGGGATAGAATATTTCAATCGCTCCAAAATTTGCTCCATATGGCCGCGCGTGAGCGTATTGTTTTCAAGCGACTGCAATTCTTTTTTGTACGCAAATTCGCGCACCTGATTTTTGGTAAAATCCAAAAGTTCTTTTTTGGTGCCGATTTGTGGCGTCAAAATCTGAATTTTTTTCATTTGCAAAAATGCTTCCAAAATTTCATCGTCAAAATTTTTTTCGACCAACAAAATTTTGGGAATATCAGCAAAATCATCACTATATTGTCGCACCAAAAATTGTGAAAAAACCTCCGAAATCGTCGCTCATTTAGCATCCACACTTGAACGAAAAACGCCGATGATTTTCCCATCACGAACGCTTGTCAGGCCGACAAAAATCTGATTATATTTTTCCAAAATCACGCACGCATCCACATCGCCATCCACCATATCGCGCGCAATTTGTCGCTCAGAAAACATCTCGATGGCCGCAATTTCTTCTTTGATTTTTTGCGCTTTCTCAAATTCAAGATTTTTCGCAAAAATTTGCATTTTTTCTCGTAGATTTTCTAGAATTTTATTGGTTTTTCCTGACAAAAATTCTTGTAAATGAGAAATATTTTGATTGTGTTCGTTGATGTTTTCCCTTTTCAAAAGGCACGGCGCCGGACAAATCCCGATATAATAATCCATACACGGCACGCCGCGACCAGCCTTATCCGTGATTGTGATTTTCCCACCAATATCAGAAAATTTCATCTTGCACGCACGAATTTTGAACATTCGCCTGAGTGATTTAATATTTTCCGAAAGATTCATTCCCTGCGTAAAAGGCCCAAAATATTTGGCGCCATCATTGATTTTTTGACGCGTTTTGATAAGTTCTGGAATTTTTCCTGTCGTAATTTTGAGATACGAAAGATTTTTATCATCCTTCATCAAAATATTATATTTTGGCGAAAAATGCTTAATCAAATTGGTTTCCAGCACTAGCGCTTCGACTTCCGTCTGACACAAAATCGTCTCAATATCCACAATTTGTCCGACCATATTTCGCTTTGCAACTGTCAAATCTTGCCCTTCACGAAAATACGAACTCACACGCGAACGCAAATTTTTTGCCTTTCATACATAAATAATTTTCCCCGTTTTATCCTTCATCTGATACACTCACGGCGTTTTCGGAAGACTTTGCAAAATGTGCGCGATGTGCTCAGAAATTTTTTTCATGCGAAAATTATATCTCAAAAAAAATTTATGCAAGCCAAAATAACGAAAAATAGCGGAAAATTTTCTTGACTTTTATATTTTTTATTTTAAATATCTCTGTTGTTTTATTTGATGTTTATCTGAATAAAATTAACTTTTTCAATAATTCAAGGAAAGAAAACATGTCACCCGAACAGCATTTGCAATTTATTTTGATAAGTATCAGTACTGCCCTTGTCAGCACTATGATAGGACAAAATTTTATGGATGGTATTTTTATTATAGGAACATTTATTTTGGGAATCGTGGCCATAGATATTGCGCTCGCATTCGATATGCGCGATTGTGGCGTTCATCAAGTAAATGTGCTCATCTCGTGGTGTTTCACAATAGGCCTGATGCTGGGAATATTATTCGCATATGTCTTCGTGCGATTCAGTCCAATTAGCCCTCTACGAGCCAATATCGGGCGAAAAAACGGTACGAAAAACCCTGCTCTTTCTGGTGTTTCTCGTCCTCAGTACCGTCGCATATTGGGCCTTACTCAAATGGGCCTTATTCAAAGTGACCTTACTCAGAAATGAGTACTGGAATCTTTACCAAACCCTCGTCGAGGTATTGGGATTATCCTTGATTTGGTGTTGTGTTTTCGAGGTTTTGGACGTGTTATCCGATAAACGTGGCAAAAAAGCGCTCGAAGACCACAAATCTTAGATTTTTTTCACAATCTGTCTGCCCCTCACTTGAGGGGCTTTTTCTTGACAAAAAATTTTTTCCACATAATGCTCGGACCGATGAGATTTTTCTTACCAGATTCTTTTTTCTTATTCAATTCTTTTTTCGAAGGAATTCAAATGCAAAATCTACTCATGATAGATTTTTTATTTTTCATGGTATGCTTGGGAATGATGGCAGCATTAGTCGCCAATTTTCCTGACAAATCCGTAAGATTTCCTGCTATTTTAGGACTTTTTACGCCGATTTTGATCACATTTTTTCCGTGGCAAATTTTACAAAAAAATATCATACTTGGATTTTTGGAATTTTGATTTTTATTCTGCTCGTGATTACTTTTTTGAGCGGATTTCAAGAATCGCGAAGCGAAATGCTGAGCGAGCAAAAAGTACCAAATATTGCCTTGACAATGCATTTTGTTTTGTATAGCCTCGTTTCCAGTGGAATGATTTTTGCTGGATTGATTGATGCGACAAAATACAATTGCTGCCACCAAGAAATTTATAATTATCTCGATAATATCAGCATGTTCGTTTTTGGAAAAGAGCCTTTCATCAAAATGCAAGCGCAATTTTGAGATTTTGGCGGTTCGCGAGCGTGAGAATAAACAATTTTTGGCTTGTAGTTGGTTTTTCTGTGTTATTTTTGCAAATGCAAAATGCCTTGACAATTATATTATTTTGTGTCAAGGTTTTTTATTTTCGTGTTTTTTATTTTGTGTATTAGTTTTTCCTTTAAAGAAGTTTATAATTGAATTGATTTAAGTATTCTTGAAATACTTCTTTTGGCGTTCTGTAATTGAGTATTTTCCGAGGGCGATTGTTGAGATAATCGACGACTTGTTGTATTTCCTCATCTTTGACTTCATCAAAGTTTGTTCATTTTGGAAAAAATCTTCGGATCATTCCATTAGCATGTTCATTGGTTCATCGTTGCCACGATTTGTACGGCTCGGCGAAAAATATTTTTATATTCGTTTGTTTGGTTACTTTTTCATGTTGTGCGTGTTCAGTTCCATTGTCCCAAGTTGTTGACTTGATAGAGTTTTGAGGAAGTTGTGAAAATATTTTGAGTGTAGCAAGTTTGGTAAGTTCTGCCGTTTTTTTCGGAATTTTTAGGCAAAAAATAAAACGGCTTTTTCTTTCAATTTCCGTTCTGAGTGCTGAGTATATTGTGCGTTTAGATAAAATAGAGTCTCATTCAAAGTGTCAAAATTCTTTTCTTTTTTCTAGTTTTGGAAAATGTTTTTTTCGTTCTGTAATATCTATTCTATTTGGGATTTTTTGTGATTTGTGGAGAGTTCTTCAAGTTTTCTTTTTTCTGCGTTTATGTTTTCTTGTGAGATAGCTTTTGAGTCAGAGCTCTTCTCATTTTTTTGTGTAGATGAATTGATAGATTGCTTCATGAGAGATTTGCAAGGATTTGTTGTATTTGTGAATTTTTTTGAGGGTTCAGGAAATAATGTCAGGAGACCATCATTGTTTTAGATGATGTATAACAAATTGGAGGGTTTGAGGGTTTTTACATGGTGGACGGTAGTTGGCGTTTGTTCGTCGTATATTTCGTTTATTTTGGGCAGTGTCAGGAAGGTAGTGATAGTGTTTAGGTTGTTTTATGGGGAGGCTGTTAAATTTGGAAGAGATGAGTGAAGAATTTCTTTTTAGTTCTCGTGTAATGGTTGAGGGGTGGCGTCAGAGTTGTTGTGATATTTGTTTTTTAGTGAATCATGAGGAGAGAAGGAGAAAAATTTCGTTTCTCTCTTCTTGTGAAATCTGTTTATATTTTCTAGTCATAACAAGAAATAAGGAAATTTAATATGCGGGGGACACCCTCCGCACCCCCGTATCTCTACAATTTTTTAAACGCTCCCGCAAAGCAGGAGCTAAAAATTTTGAGATGATGCGCTTCGCGCTGTGTATAAGAGGAAAAGGAGGGGGAATTTAGTGATTTTGCAAAAATTTTTCTGGATTCTTTCACAAAGTTTTGAGAAAATCAGAAACAGAGGAAAATTTATATTTTTTTGCATTTTCTTCAATAATTTTTTTATCTTCCTGTGAAATTCTGAAACCTATCTGATAATTCTGTGCTACTTTTTCTGCTCTTTCTTCATAAATCATATCAAGAAGAGTTTCTAACGATAAAATCGCATTTTCTACATCTTCGAGTAAAAAATCCTGTGAAAATTTAGCACCACGACAAACAAGGCGGTACGCATCTGCACCGTCAAAATCCTTGTCTGTACCAAGGTTCTGTACGCTATATTTATATTTTTTTCCGTGATAATCGAAAAAATCGTGAATTGTAGTATTTTGGGGAATTGCTTTAAACATAAAAATAAAATTAAGTTTTATTGATTTTCAGAAAATAATTTTTTATGAACTTTCTTAAAATAAATTGGAAGAATTTCACCAGCGTGCCCAACTGGCAAGGAAAAAGAAATATCACCATTTTTATAAATTCTATGACTTCACTTTCATTCTCTCATTGCAAATCATAAATCTAATAATAATTTTTCCAGTTCTGAACCCTTAATACTTTCAGGATTTTCTTTAAATTTTTCCAATAATTTTTCTTTTTTTGTCATAACTTTTATTGTAAAATGTATATACATTTTATTTATTTTGTTTAAAAAGTCAAAAGATTTTTTAAGAATTTTCAGAATTTTTTTGCGCTTTTTCGCATACATCAGCAATTCTTTCAAGATTTTTATTTATTCATTTTAAATTTTCAATTGCCTCATTAATTTTCCAATACCAGCAATTCAATTCTCGCAATAAAATAAAAATACAAAGACCAAGAGTAACCCAAAACAAAACCTTTATCATAAAATTATTATTCAATGCATTTCCATTATCTATAGTAGTTTTAAATATTTCTTGAGCAAAAACCTGACTCGTAAAAAGAATAAAAAATCCTAAAAATGCAAAAAGTTTTGTAAATTTTTTCATAAACCCAAATTATAAAATACATAAAAATGGTATCATATTTCACGAATTTTGTCAAAATAACAAAAAACCTGCTCGCTCGTATCATCGAGCGTCGCAGATTTTTTTATTTTGTGTATTTTATTTTATTTTTCTAACGCTTTTTTAGCGTCTTCTATTTTTTCTTTTTCTGAAATTCAGAAAAGTTGTTGCTTGGCAAGTTTAAAATTTTTGTCCCAATCGTGGAAATGTGGATTAGTTATTTCCTGAAATAAATAATCTTTCAGTGATTTTATGTGTTCGTCTCGGCGTATGGCGCGTTCTCCGAGAATCTCTTTTGTATAGTATAATCCGCCGAAAAATAGCAATCGTGATTTGTTTGTATAATAAGGATGAATATAAAATTTTCGTCGCTTTACTGGCGTTTCCTTTTGCCAAACTCCTGAGTCAAAATCGATAAATTTCGTATCGAAACTTTCACCGAGGCGGAAAAATCCGCCAATCCATTTTCTAAATTCAACTACCTCTTGAGCCAGTCGAGAAAAATTGACATCAATCATTTTCAAGTCCTGGCAAATAATTGCAATTGAGCAATCAAATTTACGCGGTTGTACAAAAAATTCAAGCATTTTAGGATTATCAAAATTTTTCTTAAAATTTCGAGCATTAAAGAAAATACTCCCTTCATCAATAAGGATAAAAAAACGACGAGGCTTCGACTTAGTCGGAGTAATTCCGTGAGAAAATTTATAAGAATTCGGTGCATAGAAAGGAGTGGCTATATCATCATGATAAGATTGTATTTCTTCGACAATAGGCGGTAATTCTTGGCCTACATACCAACGAATGTGTGGAAATGCAAGCCACATATTGCTTACGACAATATCTCAGCGTTTGTAAGCTTCATATGCTTGCATAACTGTATAGAAAGTTTTTCATGCACCAAAAAATCAGAAAACAAGTGTTAAATCTTGGTTAATCAATTTACCAAAAGGTGTGGGAAAATTAGCGTTAATCATTTTTTAAAAAAGCTGAAATAGAAATATAAATAAAAGCAGAAAGAAAAATGGAAACAATAAAAATTGTGAGAGTTCAGACAATACCTGACTGCAATAATCCCCATATCATCGTATTTTTCGATACAACTAAAAACCCTGCAATGGGTTTTAGAAATAATGATACAAAAAATACAATCAGAGACCAGAAAAAGAGTTTATTGACTAGAGCCATATCTTTTAGTGAATAAAAATAAAATTGCAAAAGAAAAAATCATGACAAGGATTAAATCTATTGGAGAATTCCCTTTATACTTTATTCGCTGATATCCAGCAAACGTACAAATTACATCTCCATCATGAGGAATTGAAGGAACTGCCAACGCAAATGTTTGCAAAATTGGAGAAATCATTTGATGCGCCTTCGTCCCTGGAATAACCCCAGGAATTGCCAATGATCATGAATAATCGTATACTCAATTTTCTCAACAAGAAAGTTTGTCATTCTGTGCTAGGAAAGTATACATGGATCAATCACCGAACAATACTTTAATGAAATTCCAAACTGAAGCGAATGCTGACCAAATTTCTTTGGCAACTTCAACGATTGAATAAATTAACCCTTCGAAGAAAGCCTTAAAAAAGGTTGCTATTTTATCTCAAAGCCATAAAGCAAATTTTTGGAATATTTCAAAAAAGGAATTAAAAAAATTTGCACAAAATTCAATAATGAAATTTAAAAAATCAATAATAGCATCTATCACACTTGTAATAACCCAAACTATCATTGAAAAACCATAATTCATCCATTCGCCTAAACAAGAAAGCCCAAGAAAAGAATCGGAAAATGAACAAGTCGGGACTTGCGGTTTCTCCATATTGAATTTTGGAATTTTGAAAGGTCATTTTCCCTGATTTCATTCGCCATCATTATTTTGTCCAGGTGTAAAATCATACCATTTTCCATCAGGTCTACTTTTTGGCTCTCAAAAAACTTGCTCTACAATGAAAGGTGCAAATTGGTCAAGCAAAAATGAATTTTTAACTGGAAAAAACTGGTAGAATTCGGCTTTATTATTTTCTTTATCAGAAGAATACAACCATCAACCTGCCTCATCGAAAGGTTTTCACGGAAATTGCTCAATATCATACGAATAAAATTGAATAAATCTTTGCCCCCCCTGTCGTTTAAAATCTGTTATAGTTTTTGAATTCATTAAACTACATCATTGTTTAAATCAGTTCTTATAACATAAATCAGAATCGTACTCATACTCTTTCATTGAAAAATCCATAGGTCTTCCTCACAAAAATTCGTCTCAAACATCCTCAATATCTAATTTAATCGAATCAGGTTTATAAAGAGAAATAGGCTCTTCTTTTTGTCAAGGTGATTTTCAAGCTCTCCTAGTGAGAGTATACTCAATAGAAGTATAATTGTGTCAATCTGTTTGCAAATCAATTTCAGAAAGGTTGCTAGAAAGATTCTTTAATTTATAAGTATTATTTATAGAAAAAATCATCAAGAAAGGTTCTTGTGTATAAAAATTTGAAAAACAAGTGTTTTTCATTATTTCCTTTACCTTTCCAGATTCAGTTTCTAAAAATAGACAAGTATTTCAATACTCATCTTGGTCAGGAGTAATATATATGTATTGTGCGTCCCATCAAGTAACATCAGGAGTAATAGGAATACCAATTTTTGCTTTGGAATCCAAATATTTAGGATTTACTATTGCAAAAAATGGCATAATTGACTGAAAATTGAAAGGTCATTTTTCGTTCGACATATCTAAATAGGTCAAATAAGTTATAGCCTTTGTTGTTACTTTCCCAGGTCAAACAGTAGCACGAGTCTTGAGAAAGGGATTTTTATAAGTAAATTTTTCAAAATCCATCGGAACCCAGTCAATTAGTTTATTTTGATTAACAGGATCAAAAACAAATTTTGATATATCATAATCGTATCTTTCCGCAAAAGTATCTTTCGTAAAAAGTAAGAAAGACAAAATGAAAGACAAAAAGAATAGAATTATTTTCGTGATTTTCATACAAATGAATTTTTAATAAATGAAAATATTGAGAAGAAAGCAATAAAGAAAAATATTCAGAGACCAAGAGTAAATACAAGGCTTCCTATATTAATGAAGAAGTTTCATTTTTCATCTTTTTCGAGAATTCCGACAAAAGTAGCGTCTTGTGTCAATCCGCTTCCACTTGTCGCAGTAAAAAATGAATCATTATTACTATTTTGATTATTTGAATTTTGAGGATTTGGATTTTGCGGGCAGTTTTCTACAATAAAATTGCCTGTTATTGCTTCAGCATTTTTATCTCAATTGGAGGTTGTAAGAGCGTTTTTTGGTACTGTAAGCTCATAATTTGCACATTCTACATCAAGACGTTTATCGTCGAATTGTTTCATTGTGATGATAATTTTTTTGTCTTGGTTGTAGAATGATACGGGAGTGAATTTATTCCAAGTTTGTATTTTGGAAATATCAAGAAAAGCATTTTCTATACTTGTGTTCAGCGTAATTGTCCAAGTAGTGGCTCAATGATTTACTTTTGGAGTTTCGAAAAATCCTGTAATGTTTTGTGGTTTTGGTTTTTCTTCGGCTGACTGAATTACTGGTTGTATTGCTGGCTTGAGAATAGGAATATCTGGGTATTCACACATACTCTGCACATGTACCGTTGCTTCTATATCATAATTAGTAGCGAGGCTATCAATACATCATTCTATTGGTGTGTTTTGTGTTTCCTCAGCAAAAGCCGAAAATGGAAATATGAGAGCGAGGAGGAGAAGGAATAAATATTTTAGCGTCTTCATAAAAATAGAAAGTTACGGAATAGTGAGCCAGCGACAAAAATTAAAAGGCACGCAATTATTAAAAAAGGTGCAATTTTAAAAGAGAAATCAATAACGAATTGAAAAAGTTTTATGAATGTATCAAAAAGGTTTTGGGTTTGAATAATCATAATTTTTATTAAAGAAAAAAGAGTAATACAGAAAGACAGTGAGTGAATTTCATGCATTACTCTTTGTACTACTATTCACTATTAGCGGTTCATTGAGAAAGTTGATCGGAGCAATCCGAACAACATGATGATACCTGCTACACCAAGAAGAATTGGTGCAAGGGCTACAGTTGACTTAATGATAAAGTCTGCAATGCCTGATAGTGCAGTAGTAGCTGACGTTAGAGCTGAAGCGTCAATGGGCGTCATAACTACAATAGTTAAAAAATAAATATGGAGGGAAATATTCCCATAAAAGCGAGTCAAGTAGGATTCGAACCTACAACCTTCTGTACAGCCAAAGACCTATCATATAGGATTTACATTGTGTCGTCTACCGTCAGACACTCTTCCAACTGAGCTATTGACTCATATAAAGCCTTTCGGCTTATTGTGTAAAGTTTATTTTTAGACTTGATTAGTATTGATCCTTGTTCTCTTCTTGTATACAAAGAGCATTGACATCATTGAGTACTTCTCTAAGAGTTTTTCCGTGATTTTTCGCATATCGTTTGAAGTATTCGTATGCTGTTAATTCGTTGTATTGAGATTTTGGGCGAGTTTTTCTTTTGAGTTTTATTTCAGAATCTCAAAGTATTCTATACTTGGCAAATTGTATAATATTTTCTATTTTTTCTTGAGCCAAGTCTCAAGCGAAGACAAGTTCTATACGAGTTACAATTTTATGTTCCTTATCTAGTCCGTATGTTGGATACCAAGCTTGCTTCATTTTATTCGAGATATCTAAAATCTTGTTGTATACACGGATTCCCATTCATTGAGTGAGTCGTGGAATGTAAGCGACTGACTGGAATATTTCTGTGATAGGATCATAGTTGTAGTGTCTGATGGCGTGTTTACTATTTTTGTGTGGTTGTATATATTTTGTAAGCCATTTTTTAGATACTGGAATTGCTACATCGGTTGCAATATCTACACGAGTTCGTTTGAATAGTGGCTTTTCGGTTTGATTTCTAGAATCTTTTTTGTTCACTGATACAATAGAGCCAAGCTCAACCATGTTGTGAAATCTAATGATTTCAGGGGCTTCTTCAGCGATAATATCTCTGAATACGAAGTATGCTCCATAAAATACTATTTTTCATTCAGTTTTCAGAAGTTTGACTTTATCTTGGTTGTAGACTTCAATATTGATAACTGGAATTGGAGGAAATCAGGGAGACATGAATGATATTGAATAGGCATATCATTTTTTTGTGTCTCTTCTTTCCATAGCAAGATTTAGATTATAGTTGTAAGCAATGTTTGAGTTGTCTAAGTCTATTTCTCCGTTAAATCCGAGTGTATCGTTCAAATGAATGAGTGGCTTGCTGATTTTGTAGCAAGTGTATTGAAGGTAGTCGACTTCTACTGATATGAGATTGTCGCGAAATTCTTTTTGTTTTTTTGTGGGAATTTTTAACCATTCCAAAGTCCGAGAATTTCAACGAGTTTTTGTCGAAAAATTTGAGCCATTTTCTCGTAAAAAATTTGGTGAACTTTTTTGAGAATTTTGAGGGTCATTTTTTTCGTTTTTTGAATGGTTCAAGTTTCTCATAGAGAAGGTTAAAAGTTAAGATTTTTTAGAGATAGGTGTGACTGCACTAATGAGCAGTCAGACCTAATTTTTATTTTTTATCGTTTTTCGATAAATTTTTTGAGTGATTTTTTGTAAAGTTTGGAGCGATTTTTTATTTAATTTCTGTGGTAATCACAAGTGACATACCTGTGAAATCTGCACCTTCTTGGTTATCAATGAATTGTGAGTTTACTACATCTTTCCATTGATCACCTATTTTTTGGCGTGTAACGTATTTAATAACTGACCTTCCAGGTGTTTTTTGAAGGTGTGAAGTTTCAATAATTTTGTACTCTTTCACAAGTGGAGTAGCGTATGATAGTGTAGGATATGTCTTCTTTTCTGACATATGAATAAAATAAGAAGATAAAAATATTTGGATTTTTTGATTTAAAAAAATCCCCGAATTGCATAATTGCATTTCGAGGTTGATTATAGCAAGGGGTTTTATTTTGAGAAAAATTTGACAAAATATATTTTTTACATTAAAATAAATTCATCATTGTTTCAATTTTTTTAATCGAAAATTTGGGCCAATGATACTTGGCTCAGCTTTCTCTTTTTAGGAGATATAAAATGAAAGCTCTCAAATCAACACTCAACAGCCTGTCCAATATAGACATTATATTGGCGACCGCGCTAATCGTGTGCATTAATCTCGACTATTCTCTTGTATGGAAAATACTCGGAATAGGCGGAAGTGTTGTTTCCGTTTTCGGAAAACTCATTTTCAAAATACGGAAAAAACCATTCTATGAGCATTGTAGGAATTTGATAGAAAGAATATTCGCTCTGATGACCCTATCTTTAATAGGGTATATGAGTTTACTATGGCTGTATGCTGAGACTCACGAAGGTGTAAATCTTGATTCATTTCTCCCTCCACTTCTTAGTTTTGCATTTTATACCACGATGGGTGGTATAGTATATGTGAATATTATATTAGTGGGAGAATGTCTTGATGATCAGTCGGAGGAGAATTGAGCCACAAAACCCCACTCTTCAAAGAGCGGGGTTTCTTTTTTGTGTAATTATTGTCAAATAATATAGATAATTTTGTGTGTTTAGATGGAATCATAAAAAACCAAAGCCAGTACAAAAGAGAAAATTGTCTTCATAGGCTAAAAACTTAATCCAATTCGGTAATTTCAAATCCCATTTTTTCACATTCTTCACGATTTTGTTTTCCTGTGATTACCACACGACTCGCACTCGTCAAGTCTGACAAATATTCGCGTGTAATCCGTTTGAGATCATCAATCGTCGCATCAAGAATTTTTGTGCGGTTACGATTTTGAGTTTCTTTCGTGTATCCACGCAAACGCAATATTGCATCAGCTAGGGCTTCTTTGGCTGGTGAACTCGGCGTGTCAATCTTCGCAATAACTCCAATTTTCGCTTCATCCAGACGCTCTTCAGCGTGATCGTTTTCCAAAAGCCACCGAATAGAGTTTTCAAAATCTTCAAAGGTTCCCTGAATTCGTGGATCACGATATGAGAAAAATCGGAAGCTTTCGCTCTCAGCATCATAACCCGCTCCAGAGCCGTATGCACCGCCTTGCTCGCGAATCGCTGTGTGCAAAAATCCGTCTCGCAAAAATTGTCCAAGAAGCACGAAAAGTGGCGCATCTTCATGTTCTATTGGCACAACCTTCACAGCAAGCGCACAATATCCTACCGCCAAATCTGTGAGCCACGCCTCATTAGTTCGGAACGGTTCAAAATTTTCTGACAAAAATTCTCCCGCGGTCGATGTCACATTTTCTTCATTTTTTACAAAATTTTCTTTTGCAATCGTGAGCGTCCAGGCGTTATTTTGTAGCGCTTTTTGGTACAAATTTTCAGAAATTTCTGCCATTTCGGCATCAGATTTTTTGAGAAAATTTTTCAATGTAGAAAGTGCATCAATTCCGCCAATTTTTTCAGAAATATTCGCTGCAAGCGTGTGGCCATGGCTCGCGCGACGCATTGCAGTAGCATTTCCAGACGAAGTCAAAGCCGATTTCATCGTGAGCAATTTTTCATTGAAAACATTTTTCATCTGCTCAGTTTCGTGGAATTTGGCAGTTTTGAGCGCTTTTTCAAAAATATTCATCGCCTCCGCCGTATTTCGTTCCAAAAATTTTGCCGACGCAGAAAAATATCCGTGAAGATTTTTTTCGCCATATTTTCGATACAAAGTCCACGACGCCGAAAAATTCATTTTTTGAGAAATTATTTTTTGTGCTTCTGTATAGGACAAATCACCAAATCCTAATTCTCCAATCAGGCTCGTTACGAGAGAAAAAATCGGCAATTCTGCTCTTGTAAAATTTTGGAGTGGAAAAAATTGATTGACATAATTCAGATTATTCGTCGCCACCGAATAGTGCACGTGGTTTGCGGAAATTTCCTCGCGACCGCTCACAGACTTCATTTCGCGCGGAATGTCCGACATCGCAATTTTTGGCAACAAATTCATATCTTGCGGCGTTTTTTGGCTTTCTTCCAATTTTTTCGCATTTTCTCGAATTTTTTCTTTTTCTCCAGAATCCAATGTGGATTCAATTTTTTTCAAATAATTTTTTTCTAAATTTTGTTCAACTTCCACTGCTTTTTGACTTGGAATCGCCACCACGCGCGTGCGATGCACATTTTCTACAAAATTTTCGCGAAGCAAATCTGCCAAATATTTTGGATTTTTAATTTTTTCGCGCATTTCGTCCAAAAGTTCGCTCGGATCGATCATATTTTTGAGGCTTTCATCATGTGTTGCCGCACCAATCGCCTGCAACATCAACGACAAACCGTATGGATAACCAGTTCCGAGCTCGCGAAGTGACATTTCGATTTGATCCAAAATTCCCTCCGCCTCATCAGTTGGCACGCCATTTTCGAGAATTTTTTCAAAAACATCAAAAATCAATTTTTCTGTTTCGTCAGCATATTTGGCATCATCTGTCACAATCCCCGTTGTAATGCGGATTTCTCGGCCAGAATCATCCATCATGGTAAGTGGCGAAATTGATGCAGCAAATTCGGCGGTTTCAAGCGCATGACGCAGTGGTGAGCCCGAATGTCCAAGCAAATATTGATACAAAATTTCCGCTTCCAAATGCGTTTTTGCATTATTGGCGTGACCAAGCAACCATGAAAACAAAATGTGTGTCTGGTGCGGATTTTCCGTGTCACTTGACGGATATTCCAAAATGGTTTTTTGCGGTGACAAAAATCGTGTTTCATCGTTTGTAAGAACTTTTTCTCATTTTGAAGGGAAAAATTGTAGCACCAATTTTTCAAAATTTTCCTGATGATGTTCAGCAGCAATATCACCAAAAGTAAAAAAAGTCGCATTCGTTGGATGATAGTGTTTTTTATGGAATGCCAAAAATTCCTCATAAGAAAGCGACGGAATAATCTGCGGCGCACCACCAGAATCAAAATGATACGTCGTTTCCGGGTGCAACAATGATTTATTCATTTCATACAAGCGCTCATATATATTTCCGTACACGCCCTTCATTTCATTGAAAACTACGCCCTTGAGTATAAGATTATTATTTTCATCAAAATCAAATCGATACCCCTCTTGCATAAAATCCTGTTCGCGGAGATTCGGAAAAAAAACCGCATCCAAATATACACTGAGTAAATTTTGAAAATCCTGCTTGTTTTCGGTTGCAAAAGGATACGCCGTCCAATCCGACGAAGTAAATGCATTCATAAAAGTCTGCATCGAGCGTTTGAGCATTCCAAAAAACGGATCACGAATCGGGAAATTTTTGGAACCACAAAGTGCTGTATGTTCGAGAATATGTGCCACTCCGGTCGAGTTATGCGGCATCGTACGAAGCGCGACCATGAACACATTTTCCTGATTTTTGCTCGCAAAATGAAAATGTTTCGCACCCGTCGCCTCATGCTCGTAGCTTTCGAGCGTGATATCCAGCGTCGGCAAATATTCAGTAGAAATTTTTTTGAAAGTCATAAAATTTTTTTAAAAAATACTATCTCAAAAATTATACAAAAAAAGAGAGAAAAACCAAAAAATTTTGAAAAATAAAAAATCGCAAAAAATCCCACCAAATTTGCTTTGGTGGGAAAAGTACTACATTTTGCTTTTTTTGGATTCTATCTCAAGTTGGTTTCTAATGTACTCTCGATAACTTTCCGCAGCTATGACTGGTCCATATATAAGCATTACCAGCAATATTATCGCGCCGAGAACATATATAGGATGCAGGAATACGGAGAGTATAGAACCTTCGGATCCCGATCTTTCCCATATGTAACTACCAATCATAAGATACCAGAATGTCACACCAATGATCGCTCTCGCCACATAAAACATTGCCTGAGGAGCATCTAGAAGAATACCAATACCCTTAGACCACGATGACATAACACTATGTGATGACCTCAGAAATTCCTGATAATCGGGTAGGTTTTTCGTATAATATTGATAACTCGCTGCAACCATCATCAATACATACATACCCATTGTCAGCAGTATTATCGGGCCAATAATGAGTAATGCCAAGAATATAAAATCTTCAGATTCTAATCTTTGCCATAGATACGACGCCATTATCAGGGATAAGAGCATCACATTGACAATTATGCTCGCCACACGCAACATGGTATGATGAAAATCAGAAAGACTACTCTCATCCTCAGACCACCATGACATCGTATTATATGATAGCCTGAGAAATTTCTGAGAAAATGGCCTTGTAATCAAAAAGATATTAAGTGGTTCAATCAACAATATTAGCATGCAGTTGATGAACAGAACCATTATTATCAAATCACCCATTCCATTGTTCGTTGTCGTGCTCACGAAAAAGTGTTGCAACATTTCAAAACTCCTTCCAAAAAGAAAAATGAACAAAAAGTGTTTTTGCTATAAAATCTCCATTTATACAAAGTGAAAGAGGTTTTATAGGTTTATTTAGTATAAAATAATTTAAAATTTTGTCAATAAAAAATCCCAGATCGGGATTTTATTTGATAAATGAAAAAAGAGTTTCGTTGGAAAGGCGGAATTTTGGGCGTGAAGTTTCTGTTTCTGCGCGGTATCCAATCGGCAAAAGCGCCACAGGAACTTCATTTTCTGGAAGTCCAAGAATTTCTTGATACGCTTTTGGGTCAAATCCAGACATTGGGCAAGAATCAATCGCAAGCTCAGCAGCGGCCGCAAGTCCGAACCCAAGCCCAATATATGCTTGTTCGGAAGCCAAACGCAAATGTTCAGAGGCCGGTATATTGCCAAAAAAATTATTCACAGAATCTTCGTAACCTTTGAGCGCAGCGCGTTTTTCAGCATTACCACCGGACAATTCTTCAAAAAATTCATCAGACATTTTTTTCAAATCAGTGTTCGCGACAAATACCAAAAGTTCAGACGAAGTATCGATTTGATCCTGATTCCAAGAAGCTGCCTTGAGTTTTGCACGCACTTCATCGTTAGAAATCACAAGCACACGGAATGGCATTACACCGAATCCTGTGGGAGTTTTTCTGATTGCTTCAAGAATTTTGGAAAGATTTTCTGGAGAAATTTTTTTTGAAGGGTCAAATTTTTTGGTCGCATAACGCCAATCAAGTTTTTCAAGAAAAGACATATTTTGATTTAAAAAGTAAAGTATTTTTAGTATATGTTTTTCAAAGCAAAAGTCAAAAATTTTTCAAAAAATAAAATCCCCTTTCGGGAATTTTATTCAGCAGAATCTTCATTCTCTACAAAATTTTCTGGATACTCTTTCGCGTAATCCTCAATACGCCAGATTTTTTTCTTAACAATTGTTTTGCTTCCACCGCGAGATCGCACTGTGATAGAATCTGGAGTCGTTTCATCAAGCCCAAAATTCCATTCTGGTGCCATATACAACTGCCCTTCAATCAGTCGATCCTCCAAATTTGTCGTTCCGCCATATGGAATATATTCAAGCACATAATAATTCAAAGTTGGGTTCAAAATCGCACTTTTTCCAAAATACGAAAGAGCCGCATCCATGCTGTATTTTTTATCAAATTTCCCCACACTTTCACCATTTACAAAAACTTCGTGTTCACCATCAGCAATTTTTTGCTTTACAGAAGCCTTGGCAGCAATCTTAAATTCTTCACCAGAATCAATTTTTACAGAAATTTCTGCATCCGTTGGATTGTCCACAATCACTGTGTTGAACTGAAATTTTGTATACAAATATGCGGCACCAGCAACGATAGCAATCCCCACAAACGCCATCAGAATACGCATCAAAAGATTTTTCATAGAAAAAATTAAGAAAATAATAAAAATATTATATAAAAATTATGATTTTTGCAAATTTTTTTAAAACTCAACTTCAATAAGCATCGGACAATGATCAGAACCCAAATGCTCTGTCAAGTATTCTATATTTTTGATTGCTGCAAAAATTTGAGATTCACCCCAAAATGCATCAATCCGCCATCCGATATTTCGCTCGCGAGCTTTAGTTTTTTGATCCCACCAAGAATACATCTCGGTCGTGGGATTTTGTACGCGCCAAATATCTTTCCAATCGTTCGCCGCACGATCATCAAGCCACGCACGCTCTGCGGGATGAAATCCAATTTTTCCGTCATTTTCCTTTGGGCGAGACAAATCAATTTCGTTGTGCGCACAGTTGATATCCCCACCCCAAAGCACGAAGTGACCAGCATCACGAAGCGCGTCCATTTTTTTGGAAAAATTGGCATAAAAAATCAATTTTCCATCCCAAGCCTCGCTCGATTTTCCTCCATTCGGAAAATAAATCCCAAAAATGTCAAAAATTTTATCGTTTTTTTCCAGAATCACATGCGAAACGCGACCTTCATTGGCGGTTGGATCACCTTCAAATCCTGTCTGTACAGAATCCACATATTTGCGAATTTCATTTTTTATCCACACGCCCGTCCCAGCATAACCCGCCTTTTCTGCTGGATTATAAAAAGCCTCGTATCCTTCTGGCGCGTTCAAATACGCAGAAAATTTGTCGGGCGTTCCCTTGATTTCCTGCAAAAAAAGTAAATCAGGATGATATTTTTCTATCAAATCTTGAATCGCACCTTTTCGCTCTACAGCGCGAATTCCGTTCACATTCCAAGAAATTATTTTCATATTTTTTAAAAAATTTTGGTGATTATAAGAATTTTTCGCAAAACACAAAATTTTTATTTTTTCGTTTTGATAACAAAAAATCTCCCCGACCAAGGGAGACTTAAAGCTTTGAACCTTTGATGTTTCCATCGCGGAACACTGGCATTATATCAAATTTTTTGAAATTTCAAGCAAAATTATCAAAAATTCACATTTTTTTCACATTCTTTTGATTTTCAAAAATTTTTGAAAAATACTTGCGAGGGTTTCTGAAATTATTTTTTCACGATTTTAATAATTTCGCGACCGACATTTTGTGATTCTCGACGATACAAAAGCGAGCCATTTTTGGTGTTCAGTTCCAATTCTCGTGGCAATAATGATTCGATTTTAAACCCATTTTGCTCAACAATTTCTGAAATATTTTCGAGAAAAACATACACATTTTGCACTTTCCAAAACGGAAAACTCATAACGATTTCACCGGAAAATTTGGCGCGCGCGAGTGATTGAAAAAATTTTTCATACAGCCGAGAAATCGCTCTACGTTCAGAAAAAACGATATCTTGCGTCATTTCCTCTTTTCGCATAATTCGCCCGAGGTATCCCTCAGAAATAATATTGATATTTTTGGGATTTTTCTCATCAATAAAAGCCTTCTCGATTATCGTCGCATCCAGCGGAAATACTTTCGCTACCAGATTTGAAAAATCTTTTTGCGGTGTTCCACCTGCCGTACGAATGCGTTCTTGCCATTTTTTTTCTTCTGCAATAAAATTGGTCAAACTTTCTTTAGAATTTACCACCATTTCAGGCGAAATATCACTTCCAAAAACGGTAGTAATTCCGTGATTTACCGCTTCAATAAGCGTCGTTCCCAATCCACAAAACGGATCATACACACCATTTTTTTGTGCATTTTTTGATAAAAAATTGATCATCATTTGCACGAGTTTTGGTGGCATCATCCCTGTCACCATATCGCGATTTTTGGCAGTATCGCGGCGAGAATATGCGTCAATATCCTGGCAAGCAAGCGAAAAACCAAGATAATTTTTTTCAGCAATATGAATCAGAGAAATCTCGGTTCCAGTTTTTGCTAATTTTTCACGTTTAAAAACCGCTGAATGAATATTTTCATTTTTAACATTCAAAAGTCGCACCGAAAAATTTTTGGCGAGCGTTTTTTTGACACGCATTCCTACGTCCGCAAGCGGAAATTTGGCGCCAAACGAAGCCAACGCAAAAGAAAATTTGGAATTTTTTTCTTTTTGAGAAAGGATTTCGATGGCATCGGTCGCAAAACTTTCTAGTGTCGTCTCTCTCACAATTTGAATAATACGCGTCGTTCCACCAAGAGCAAGAATCGCTTTGGAATCCAGTTTTTCAAGTTCAAAAATCGCAATTTCTTCATTAAAATCACGCAAATTTGACTGACCAAAAACATGAATCAGTTCCGCGAGTGACAATTTATATTCGCGACCGAGAATAAAGGCAAAAAGGCTCATATTAGGCTATTACAAGAGGAGAAATAGAATATTCGGAATTTTCACAATATGCTGCAATATTTTCCATAAAATAATTTGGCAAAGCGCGCTGGATTTTCCCAACAACAAAGTACGCGCCAAGCATCATCGGTCCATAATTTTCGTGATCAAAAATCGGCAAATTGAGTTGATTTTTTCCAAATTGTTGATTTTTTTCGTTTCCAAAAACGATAAACAGCTCATTGTCATCAGGAATTACGGTCATCGCGTGTTTGATCTGTTCAAAAGTCGCCACATCGCGTGCCACCTTGCGACCAAAAAGTTCGATAAATTTGGTTTCAATCATATTTTTGAGCAATGCAAATTCATTCGGAATCACGACAAAAAATGAAGAAAATTTCACAAAATTTACATTTTCCAACATTTTTTCCAAATCATGCAAATAATTTTTTACATTTTCAAGGGAATAATTTTGTGATTCTGATCAATAAATATAACCAAAATATGTAGAAGTATTGTATGTGTATGGCTCAGAAATTTTTGGAAAAATGTAGGCGTGATCGGTCTTTTGTGACGCCTGAGAATTTTCGGTAGAAGAAATCAGGTGCGAAATTTTTTGGTGTTGATGTGCGAGATCTATGAGAATGGGCGCATGTTTGCTTCCTGATGCAGAAATCACCACAATTTCCTGAATTTCAGAAAGACCGATTTTATCAGGCGCATCAGATTCACTCGCAAAAAGTGCAGGATTTTTTCGGAATAGGATTTTCCCCGTTTCAATCGCATTTCCAGAGCCCAAAACGAGCGGAAAACGAAAATTTTCTGTCTGAATCGGCGTGAGATTTTTTTGATTTTGGAAAAAATCAAGCGTTTTCATTACGGTTGTATCAAGAAAATCGAGCTGCATAAGAAAAATTATATTGCGACTATTATGCTCAAAAAAAGTTTTTTTGCAAAAAATTTTGAAAAATAAAAACTCCGCCCATGAGAGCGAAGAATTGGTTTTTCGTGGAGCAGGTAATGGGACTCGAACCCACAACGGCCGCCATGGCAAGGCGGTACTCTAGCCAATTGAGCTATACCTGCAGACAAATTTATTATATCGAAAAATTTTAAAAATCAAGCCATTTTTTCAATTTATAAAAAATTTTGTTTTTCGCCGAAAAATCGTTATAATCTCGCTATATTCTCCCTCGCCAGTCCGAACGAGTTTTGATTTTTTTGAAAATTGGTTTGGATAGACGAGAGAATATTTTATTTTTATTGTTATTTTTATGATTCTTTGACTCAAAGACAAGGACGCTATTTCGCGTCAAATTGTAGAAAAAACCTACGAAATCGCTGGGAAAAAATTTACTTTCGAAAGTGGTCGTTTGGCGCTTTTTGCACAAGGTTCAGCCGTGATTCGCGACGAAAGTGGGAATTTTTTGTTGACGACAGCTGGAATTGGTCAGCCCAAAAATGGCGATTTTTTCCCACTCACGGTAGAATATCAAGAAAAATATTACGCGAGCGGTAAAATTGGCGGAAATCGTTTCCAGAAGCGCGAAGGTCGCCCAAGCGAAGCAGCCATTTTGAATTCTCGATTGATTGATCGTCCGATTCGCCCGATGTTTCCCAAAAATACTCGTACCGAAGTGCAGATTATTTCAACAATTATGTCATCTTCCGGCGCGTCAGATTTTGGTTTTTTTGGAATTACGGGTGCAAGCCTTTCACTTATGCTTGCTGGCGTAAACGATTTTGAAGGGCCAATCGCGGGTGTTCGTATCGCATCTGACGAGGCGGGGAATTTTATTTTTGATCCGACATTTGAAGAACTCGAAAAATCACATCTCGATTTGACGGTTGCGGGAACGGCCGAGACGATTACGATGGTGGAAAGTCAGGGGCACGAAGTGGACAACGATTTTATGATTCGCGCGTTTGAATTCGCTCACAAAATCATCGTCGAACTCTGCCATGCACAAAGCGATTTTGTGGCTGAATATCAGAAAATCTATGAACTTCCAAAAGTGGAACTTTCGCTTGCAGAAGAGGATACGGAACTCATAGAGATGACTAAAAATTTGGTTTCTCGTGAAATTTTGGACGCATTTTATGGACTTGGGAAAACAGAATTTTATGACAAATACAACGAAACGGTTGCCAATTTTGCCAATATTATTGCTGCCAAAAAATTCGAAAATCTGAACGGAAATGAAACTATTTCGCTCGAAGAAATGCTTGAAAAAATTGACCAAAATGCGATTGCGGACGCTCTCAAAGATGCTATCAAAACAGATATGCGAGCGCGAGTTTTGGAACAAAAAATTCGCCTCGATGGTCGCGCACCGAATGAAGTGCGACCTGTTCGCGCGAGCGTAGGACTTTTGCCACGCACTCACGGTTCTGGATTTTTTGAACGTGGTGTAACGCAAGTACTTTCTGTGACAACGCTTGGTGGGCCGAGTGATATTCAGATTGTGGATGATATGTATGAGGAAGATCTCAAACGATATGTGCATCACTACAATTTTCCACCATTTTCCGTAGGTGAAGTTCGTCCGCTTCGTGGCGTAGGTCGTCGAGAAGTTGGGCATGGGCGTCTCGCCGAAAAAGCACTCGAGCCAGTTTTGCCATCAGAATCAGAATTTCCATATATGATTCGTGTAGTTTCTGAAACTACGACTTGTAACGGATCTTCATCAATGGCATCGGTGTGTGGTTCTACCATGTCGCTCATGGATGCGGGTGTGCCTATCAAGGCGATGGTAGCAGGAGTGGCGATGGGAATGATTTTTGACGAAGAAACAGGAAAATTCGTGATTTTGTCAGATATTCAGGCGCAGGAAGATTTTTTGGGTGATATGGATTTTAAGGTGGCTCGCACTGAAAAATGAATCACTGCCCTACAAATGGATTGTAAAATTTCTGGATTGACAATGGAAGTGATTCGTTCGGTATTTAATCAGTCAGTTGAAGCAATTTCGTATATTATGGGTGAAATGAAAAAAAGTCTTGACGCGCCTCGCCCAGAACTTTCTCCGTATGCGCCATTTTTGCTGGCAATTTTTGTACCAGAAGACAAAATGCGCGAAGTGATCGGAAAAGGTGGTGAAACTATTCAAGGAATTGAAAAAAATTTTGGTGTGGAAGTGGACTTGCAAGATGATGGGCATTGTACGATTACTGCCAAGACGCAAGAATCGGGACAAAAAGCACTCGATTTTATCAAAAATATTTTGAAAGATATTGAGGTTGGCGACGAGTACGAAGGTAAAATTATCAAAATTCTGGATACGGTTGGGGCGATTGTAGAGCTCGGAAAAGGAAAAGAATGAATGATTCATATTTCCAAATTTGGTGTCAAAGAACGCGTTGAAAATGTAAACAGCGTTGCTAAGATTGGTGAAATTGTTAAAGTTCGTGTTTACAAAGTAGAAAAAGACAAGAACCGTATTGGTCTAGAAAAAATTGTTCCGGAAGCAGAAAAAACAGAAAAAATCGAAAATTCAGAACAAACAACAGAAAAAGCATAATTTTTATTGACAAAAAAATTATTTAATGTGTATTATACGAGTCATCGAGTGTTCGCTTACTTGGTGATGAGGATTTGAAAATTGAGTGGTTTTAGAGTTTGCCACTGCATGGCCCTGCTTGATGGGAAATTTCCAAGTACTGGTGCGGATGCCAAGCGATCGCCGCACAACTCCTTACGGGATAATCAGGCACCAAGGATGGGCGCCCGCCATCCTCACTCATCTCTCATTGTTGAATGAGAGATTTTTATTGTTTCAATTTTTCAAAAACCTAAAAATTATTTGACAAATAAAAATTTTTATTTCAAATACCGAGGCCAATTCGCAGCCAGAGCTCGAATTTTTCATGGATATGCAACAGGATGGAAGATTTTGTTTGATATAGGATTAGTGAAGCGTGATTTCAGAACGCCCTACTAGAACAAAATTAGTAAATCCACCCTTGCCTAATGGGGGTTGTGTATCGAGAACATAGCAGGTCGTTCCCTGTGAGTGGTCTCCACCTTTCTATTAGAAACAGAATTAGGCGCCATGAGGTTTAACTGTACCTCTACCGATTCACTCCTTCTTCGGAAGGGGTTTTTTATTTTTCGAAAAATTCTTAAAATTTATTTTACAAATACAGATTTCTATTTATAACACTCTAGCCAGTGAGAAGCAAGAGTTTCGAGTGGTATTTTATCAATGTTATTGTTTGACTGGAGGAGTTTATGTTGGATTCGGGACGTGGTTGTATATGGAACACCCGATACAAGATGAATAAACTCCGCTCTTGCCAGATGGAGGGTCAGCAATGGTTTGTGTGAGTAGCCTGTTCACCTACAAATACAAACATCCATGTCAGTCAGTATCCAAACGACTGTCCGGGACCGAACAATAAAATCACAAAGGTCATGCGGTACCTTTTGATGGAATTGTTTGGGAAAGTAGAATCTTGGCACAAAAAGGTTTAACTGCACCTTTTCCAAGCCCTTCTTCGGAAGGGCTTTCTATTTGACGAAAAAAATTTTTATATATAATGAGATTGTTTTATTCTTTTTTTCAGAAAAATATGATTTCAAAAAATATGACAGTTGGGGAAATTGTCGCAAAAAATGTTGCATTCGCCGAAATTTTTGAAAAATACGGCATCGATTTTTGTTGTGGTGGTAATGTTTCTTTTATAGAAATTTGTGAAAAAAATAATCTCGACGCAGAAAAAATCATCGCAGAACTCCAAAATCTCCCCGAAAAACAAAGCGCGGATCATGATTTTGAAAATTTTGATTTGGGTGATTTGGCTGATTATATCGTGGATGTACATCACACTTTTGTGCGTGAAAATATTCCACGAATTGACGAATATTTGAACAAAATTTGTCGCGTGCACGGCGAGAATCATCCAGAACTTTTTGGTGTTTTGGAAAATTATGAAGCCGTTCGCGAGGAACTGCTCGCGCACATGCCAAAGGAAGAAAATGTGCTTTTCCCATACATTCATCGCCTTGTAGATGCTGAAAAAAATAATATCGCGCCAGCGAAGCCACCATTTGGAACAGTGAAAAATCCGATTCGGATGATGGAAATGGAGCACGACAATGCGGGCGATGCGACCAAAAATATTCGAAATCTGACGAATAATTTTACACTTCCAGAAGACGCGTGTAACTCGTATCGAATCACTTTTGAGCTTTTAGAAAATTTTGAAAAAGATTTGCATGTGCACATTCATTTGGAAAATAATATTTTATTTCCGAAGGCAATCGCGCTCGAAGAAAAATTATGGAATGCATAATTTTTCCAAGAAAAAATCTCCGATTTGGAGATTTTATTTTTTGAGTTCAACAATCACTCGCGCGCGCAATCGCTTTGGAACTAAACGGGTTTTGTCCAGTAATAAGATTTTCATCAATCACAACCTTGGAGCCCATAGGGAAAAATACTTTCTCATAATGCGCGCCACGATTTTTTAACGCTTGCTCGAGATTGAATGGCACCAATTTTTTGCGTTGTGCAAAAAATTCTTCCAGCCAATTAAATCCTGTAATTTTTTTATCGGCAATCAAATTTTTACCATTAGAAATCCTCACATTCAGTAATCCGCCAACACCGTGCTCACAGCCGAAACAATTTTCCTTGCTTCATAATGCGCTGAAATTATCGCTTACAAATCAGTATTTTCAGGGAAATCATACATGGTTCCGTGGTCGCCCGCGAGATATATCGCATCAAATTTTTCTCACGAAATCTCCGCAAGGCTCTGGGTATTTTCAAGAATTTTTCAAAATTTCTCATCATTCCAATATTTTTTAATAATCCTATCCGTCAGCATCGGTCGCAAAATTTCTGGATCAATCGGCACTTTGCCGCCACGAATACTCGCGATCGTCATTTTAATATTTTCTTGCTTTGCCAAATGATGCAAATGCGTAATTTCAGAAAGCCAAAGCCCGTTGGTGTTCCATTTTCATAACTCGAATAACTCGTGATAATTTATAATATTTTATCAAAGTATAAAATTATTCCCAAAAAATTACAAAAATCCCGTTTTCAGGGATTTTTCGTTCTATTTTTCATCGGATTTTTTCTCAGATTGTGCTTGTTTCATGAATGGGAAATACTGCACTTCGCGAATCGGCTTTCCTTCCAAGAAAGCAAAAAGTCGCTCTCCAAAGCCAAAACCACAAGTTGGCGGCATCCCATGTTCCAGCATTTCAATAAATTCCCAATCTGGCATCATCGCCTCGTCATCACCACTTTCAAGCATTTCTTGTTGTTTTTCAAAACGCTCGCGCTGATCAATCGGATCGTTCAATTCACTGTAACCATTCCCCACTTCTGAACCCGCAATAATCGGCTGGAATCGTTCCACTTTTCCTGGGAATTTTTCTGAAACCTTCGCAAGCGGAGAAATCAATTCTGGATGATTCACTAAAAAAGCTGGTCCAGCAATCTGTTTACGCACGTATTTCCAGAGCGTATCAGTCAATCGTTCGCGATTAGTTCCTTCGTATTTTACGCCCAATTCTTCCAATTTTTGGCGCATTTCGTCATCAGTCGCTGTCAAAAGATTAATTCCTGTGCGTTCTTCTACCGCCGTCAAATAATCAATTCGTGGCCATTCACCCGCAAGGTCAAATTCTAGGCCTTTGTGAGAAAATTTGGTGGTTCCATATACAGATTTTGCAATGTGTTGGTACAATCCTTGTACAAATCGCATCCCATCTTCATAATCCGCGTACGCCCAATAAAATTCGAGATTCGTAAATTCTTGCAAATGATCGGGGCTTGATCCCTCATTTCGATAGGCACGACCAATTTCAAAAGTTTTTGGAAATCCTCCCGCCATCAATCTTTTTTGCCACAATTCTCCGATAGAAATTCGCAAAAATACATCTACATCATAATCGTTGTGATGTGTTGCAAATGGGCGTGCCTCAGCTCCACCTGTCGTATGCTCAAGCGTTGGCGTTTCCACTTCCAAAAATCCATGCTGTTTCAAATATTCTCGCGTCGCATCCCAGAATTTTGACTTTCGCACAAACATCGCGCGCAACTCATCGTCAGTCGCCATATCAAGATATCGCTTGCGGTAGCGCTCTTCATCACTTTCAATTCCATGGAATTTTTCTGGAAGCGGCCGAATCGCTTTCGTCAAAAATGAAAATTCTTCCGCAAAAATCGTCAATTCCCCCTTGTGTGTATAAAATAATTCTCCGCGCACACCGATAAAATCTCCCATATCCACGAGTTTTTCTGCAAATTTGTACGCAGACATTTCTTCATTTTCAGAATTTTTGAGAATTTCGAGCGATTGTCCTCCAACGCGAATTTTACAATTTTCACGAGAAAAAAGAATTTGAATTTTTCCCGTTCCATCGTTAATGGTAGCAAAACAAATTTTCCCAAAACTTCGGTGCAACATCACGCGACCCACCACAGAAAATTCTGATTTTGGTGACGCCACAACATCAGTCACATCGCGAAATGGACTCGTCTCACCTTCATTCAATGATGATTTAAATTTTTCAAGAATTTGTGCAATTTGATGATTGGCATCAAATTTTGTTGCAAATGGATTCACGCCAAAATCCTTAATTTTTTCCAGTTTTTTGATACGATCGAGCGTTTCGTTTGAATAATTTGGTGTTGTCATAAAAATTTTTAAAACAATTCAACTATAATGAATTTTAAGGGAAAATCAAGGGGAAATTTTGAACAATCACAAAAAACCTGAAAAAAATTTTCTACCCAAAAAAAATCCAAGAAAAAAGAAGAAATTTGCGTTTTTATTTTGCTTTTTTGAAAAATTTGTATATATTGGAAAATAGCCTTTTTAACAGAAAAAATATGAATATTCCAAACAGAGTGAAGGGTACGCAGGATATTTTTGGTGAGTACCAGCGATATTTCACATTTCTCAAAAAACTCGCGCGACACGAATTCCGAACGAACGGATTTACGCGCATTTCAACACCAATTTTGGAACACACAGACCTCATCGCGCGATCAAGCGGTGCGTCAAGTGATGTTGTTTCCAAAGAAATGTACGAAATGACCGACAAGGGCGGGCGTTCGCTCGTGATGAAGCCAGAGGGAACGGCTGGTGTAATGCGCGCATATCTCGAACATATGCTTGATGAACCACAGCCTGTGTATCTGTACTACATTGAACCACATTTTCGATACGATCGCCCGCAGAAAGGTCGATATCGTCAGTTTCATCAGGTTGGTGGAGAAATCATCGGCGAAGAAGATCCAATTTTGGATGCCAAAATGATTCACATCATGAAAAATCTCATGGATTCTGCGGGACTTGCTGGCACTTATACGATCAAAATCAATTCTCTTGGCGTAGAAAAAGAGCGCGAAAAATATCTCATCGAATTGCAGTCATTTTTTGAAGGACGTAAACATTTGCTCGATGAAACAGATTTGCACCGACTCGCGACAAATCCACTTCGAATTTTGGATTCCAAAAATCCTGATGTTCAAGAACTTCTCAAAATCGCTCCAAAAATTACTGATTTTCTCAAGGGAGATTCGAAAAAATTTTATGAAAGTGTGAAAGAATATTTGACAATTCTTGGCGTAGAATTTATAGAAGATCCGACGCTCGTTCGTGGTTTGGATTATTATTCTCACACTGTTTGGGAATTTGTAGACGGATCTGGGCGCACACAGGACGCCTTTGGTGGTGGTGGGCGTTATAATTCGCTCGCAAAATCTATCGGCTACAAAAATGAAGTTCCAGCCGTTGGGTTTGCGCTCGGTGTGGAACGACTCATTGAAGCCATGATGGCACACGGTGTAAAACTCAAAAACAAAGATTCTATTCACCTCTATATCGTGCAACTTGGTGACGACGCAAAAAAACTTGCACTTCCTCTCAGTCTCGAATCCCGAAAAAAGGGCATCAATTCTCTTTTGTCGCTTGGAACGCCATCTATCAAAGTTCAACTCAAAAAAGCCAATCGCGTGGGTGCTCGATTTGTGGCAATTATCGGCATTATGGAAGCTAAAAAAGGCGTTTGCCAACTCAAAGATATGGAAAAAGGAACGCAGGAAGAATGTCGCCTTGATGATGTGATTCATCGCGTAGTAGAGGCTATTGGAACAGAAAATCTTTCATTCTATCATCCATCATTTGACTGGGTTATTGAACCGCCAAAAATTCCAGAAAATCCTGAAAATCCAGAAAATATCACGGAATAAAAAAATTCCTCTTGCGAGGAATTTGAAAACCGAAGTTTTCTCAATTGACCGAACGGCATTGGTCGTGCACTATTATAGTGATTTTTTGGAAAAGTCAAAAGAAAAAATTGGCTTGCAAATGAGCTTTAAAATTTTATAATGAGCAAAATATTTTTTAATTTTTTTGCTTATGTGTGGAGTTTTTGGATACATCGGACAATCTGGAAAAGCCTCAAGTGAGGTGCTTGCGGGTTTGCAACGGCTCGAATATCGCGGTTATGATAGCGCAGGACTTTGCGTTCTCAATCACGACAAATCTTTGCAAATCATCAAATCCGTCGGAAAAGTTGGCAATCTCAAAGTAAAAACTGAAAGCTACGAACTGGGGTCATATCACATCGGAATTGGGCACACACGCTGGGCAACACACGGAGGTGTGACCGAAGCAAACTGCCACCCACACTATTCACAGTCTGAGCGCTTTATCGTGATTCATAACGGAATTATTGAGAATTATGCCGAACTCAAAAAAGAACTTTCAGCAAAATATGATTTTTATTCTGAAACGGACACAGAAGTTGCGGTAAAACTTTTTGAAGATTTGTTTGATGGAAATCACATCGCGACACTTCTCAAACTCAAAGAAAAAATCCACGGCGCATACGGGCTCGTATTTTTGGATAGAGAAAATCCGGATATGCTTTTTGGTGTGAAAAAATGATCACCAATGGTACTCGGATTTGGTGGTAATGAAAAATTTATTTCATCAGATTATCGCGCGCTTATCGGGCTGATTGAAGATTATATTATTTTGGAAGACGGTGATGTTTTCATGATGACGCCGACAGATTATACGATTATTTCAGAAAATCCAGATGAAATTCGTGCCAAAATGCAAATTGACGAAACAGAAAAACAGGCTGAATTGGGAGATTTTGAACATTTTATGCTCAAAGAAATTTTTGACCAGGGAGCGGTTATTCGTGATGTTTTCCGCGGACGCGTAGATTTTGAAACTGCAAGTCTGCATTCCGAAACTCTCAACGCCATCGCTCCGAAAAATTTTGAAAAAATCACAATCGTCGCATCAGGAACAAGCTATCACGCGGGGCTTATGGGAAAATATTATTTGGAAGAATTGGCGGATATTCCGACTGATGTCATCGTCTCAGCAGAATTTAAATACAAGAAAAAATTTATCGACGACAAAACGCTTTTTGTATTTGTCTCACAATCCGGAGAAACAGCCGATGCGCTCGATTCGCTCAAAATCGTGAAAGAACAAGGTGGAAATGTCTTTGGAATCGTGAATGTACCTGGTTCAGCCATTGCACGAACGACGGGACAAGGCCTCTATACTCGTGCAGGAATCGAGGTGGGTGTTGCCTCAACAAAGGCATTTACAACGCAAGTAGTGACATTTTTGATCATGGCGCTGCATCTCGGAAAACGCCGAAATCTCGACTATCGCCGATATCGAGAAATCCTTTCTGGATTGGAAAAATTGCCAGACGCGATTGAAAAAATTCTTGAGAAAAAATCTGAAATCCAAAAAGTTGCAAACAATTTTGCACATTACAAAAATTTCTTTTTCTTGGGGCGCGGTGCAGAATTGCCAATCGCGATGGAGGGCTCGCTCAAGCTCAAAGAAATCAGTTATATTCATTCAGAAGCATATGCATCAGGCGAGCTCAAGCACGGCTCAATTGCACTCATCGATCATAATTTTCCGACGATTATGGTGAATGGAAAAACTTCATTATACGAGAAAAATATTTCGAGTGTACAAGAAATCAAAGCACGCGATGGGCAAGTAATTGGCGTAGTGGCGAGCGATGATCCAAAAAAAGATATGTACGATGCGGTGATGACTTTTGATTCTATCCAGAGCGATGTAGATCCAATTTTGGAGGTGGTGATTTTGCAATTATTTTCATATTTTGTAGCGCTTCATCTGGATCGAGAAATCGACAAGCCTCGAAATCTTGCCAAAAGTGTGACGGTGGAGTAGAAAATTTTTATAAAATAAAATCCCTTATTCAGGGGATTTTATTTTCATATGCAATGATGAAATACACATTGACATTCTATATCATAGTTTATTAAAACTTGCTTAAGTCAATGCTTTAATCATCCATCATAATTTTTGTTAATGCAAATATTATTATTTTCTCGAGCCACACACTGATCATCTGCTTGACAAGAAAATTTTTCACTATAGTATCATACATCAAATATAGAATAATAATTACTTCATCCTAATGATAACCATCATAAAATTACAATTATTAATATAGTAGTGCTTATAATGAGTAGTTTTTTAATCATATTATAAATCATAGTATCTCACTTTGCCATATATTTGTCAATTAATTAAATCCACAGGCCAAACAATAAATCATCCATCCATGTCCAAATCAACAAATCTTACTCAATTCAAATAAGCTAACCATATTGATTGGGAACAATAAATTTTATTGGTACTATTTTTGTTTGCCCACGCCCATTCAGGATCTCTATATGGCTTATTGTATAAGTTGTTTTGGACATATCTTGCAAGCATAGAAGTTTCTCATTTAGTTAAATCCATGCTAATTACTGCAACTCTCTTAGCATCCGTTCGACCAAAATATGAATCAAATGTTTGATATCGAGAATTTCATCTATTAATTCAAGGAACATCAAATATTATATTGTTATTAATAAATACATTAGCATGTCACCAACTTAAAGGTAAGGATCCACTACCCCCTTCTCAATAATAGTACACAAAAATATCTCCTGGTTTTGGATAAAAAGGTGGTGCCCAAGTTCAGCGGGTTTGATACTTATTTTCACGAAGATTAATTACTCGTCATTCATGTTTTGCTAATTCGTAGTCCAAATCTGCCAATTTATCTTTTATTGGTAATAATTCTTTTTCTTTCTGGATTTTTTCTTCTTGCGTGATGTTATCAGCAGTACGATGAGAAATCTGGTTTTTTAAAATTTCTCTATCAAGTTCTCATTGAACTTCCCTGATTTCTGCTTTAATTTCATCAACAGAACGAAGATTTTCTTGTGCAGAAACTACACCAAAACTACTTGACACCAATATAAGTGCCACCAAAAATGAAAAAATTCTTTTCATAGTTGTAAAAGTAAAAAATTATTCAAAAATGCCAATTGGATAAAAATATATTCGGCGGATATATTTTAGAAATACTTGCAAGTTTTTCTAACTCAGATTTTAAGAAAATTTTTATAAAAGTCAAAGAAACATAAAAAATTACTCAAAAAATCCCATAAAATGGGAAGATTTGAGTTTTTGAATAATTTTCCACTTTTACAACGGAAAACTGACTGATTATATATAAAATTTTTAAAAGTCAAATTTTTTAAAAATTTTGATTTCCTTTCTGATTTTTATATAATTTCGAAAATTTTTAAAAATTATGCCAAATTTCCATATTCTCAAATCTCGCGGAATTATCCGCAATGAAAACGGCGATATTTTTCTCGCATTTATCCCAAAGGCGGGATTTTTCTGCTTGCCAGGCGGCACGATGGAGCCAGGCGAGAGCTTCCGCGCGTGTGCCGAACGCGAAATCATCGAAGAAACGGGCGTAAAACCTATTTTCGGCGAAGAGAAATTTTGTTATGAATTTGTCAATTCGCGTGGTGGTTTACAATTTGAAATGTGGTTTGAAGTGACGAATTTCCGCGACTTTGAAAATCTCGACAAATCATGCGCGACGCACGGATTTGAATGCTCGGACGAAGGATTTTACTCGCTCGAAGAAATCGAAAAAATAGAAGTTCGCCCGACCAATCTCGCGAAAATTCTTGAAAAAAAATTTAATATTTTGTAAATATTATGGAACTCATTGACCTCAGAAAACATTCTCTCAAATACAAAACTCATGGCGACATCGAGACATCACTTGCATGGAATGCGGTGAAAAAATTTTTGAAAAAAAATGAAAAAAGTGAAATTTTTGAATATATTTCTGGCATCAAAATCACTAAAAAATAATTAAGGAATATTATTTAAACCAAAAAATGCAGCAATCAGAGTAAGAGAGACATTTGTCTGAAAATCAATCGAACTATAAATAAACTGAGCAAAAAATCTTCTGCTGAAAATATTATATGAGAAAAATGGAAAATAATTTAGGTTTTTTCAAAGAAAAATATCCGAATTATTCGTTGTAACAGTGCTGAAAGATTGGGAACAATATTTTGTCAAAGAAATACGAAAAATTCTAATACAAAAAATATTTTCCCAGAAATTTTTGTCTTGATTTTCGTGAGAAATCCGTATAATTTTGATATCTATAATCTCATCTTTTCTGATTATGGTCTACTTTTTCATATTTTGATACGCGTTTGTCGTGCTAATTTTCTATGTTGTGGTCGTACAAAGAATGAAATTTTTGAGCCAGCGGCACGCCGAAAACACCAAACTCGAATCCCTCGGACGCGGCTATAAAAAAGTGCAGCGACGCCTTATTGTGTTGTTACTCATACTCGTGACGATGATAACTTTTTTATTTCTAATTTTTGCAAATTATGAGATATTATGAGAAAGATGGCTATATGTTGATACGCCGACATTGGATCGTAATGTTACTTAATTATCTGAAATTTATTTTTCTGATGAGCCTTGCGGGACTTTTGTTCTATATTACGATGACTTTTCAAGGTGCGCTTGGGCGAACGCTCGTGGTGTATGTGATGTTTCCAGCAATTTTTTTGACAATCAATTTTGCGTTTTTGAAACTCATTTTTGATATGATAAAATATTTTAATCGTCTCATTGTGATCGATAATCACAGCGTTATTGTTATCAAAACTTCGCTTATCGAAACGGATAATATCGAGCTGATTGGACTTGGAAAAATTATCAAAATCGATACAGCGATGCGCGGGATTTTTCAAAATCTGTTTGTTTTTGGTGATATGATCATCGAGCAAGCGGACACAACTCGATTTTTTGACAGCGTTTATCGTCCATATCAGGTGGCGAATTATATCAAAGAAGCGCAAATTCGCTACGAAAAAGAACTCGTAAAATCTGGAAAATTCCCACACTAGTGGGATTTTCTGACAAAATATTTATTATAAAATTATGGGCAACGAAACATTTTTACCAAAAATTTCTGGGAAAAATCTCGCCAAAATCACGGATGATTGGGATTTTTTGTTTTCAATTTTGGATTTGTATTATGATGAAATGGAGAAAAATGGCGAAAAATCGGTTTTTTCTCGCGTCAACGACCATCAGGCGATTTTGTTGATTTTCAACGATTTGTACGGACAGGTGACGAATGGTGGATTTATTCAGCTCATCTACAATGGGTATGGTTTTAGTGTTTTTGAAAGCGAATTTATCAATCTTTTGGAGCCGATTGGAATCGCAAAAATTCAAAATATTCTGGAACGCGCAAAAATTTTTTACGAAAAATATCGAGAAAAATTTGAAAATGTCAATCGCGAAAATTGGGATGATTTTGCAGAATTATATAAAAAATGTCCTGAATTTGAAAAACTTGATGAAGAATTTTATGAGGTGATGGACGCAGAAGTTTCGATTTTAAAAAATTTTGTCGAAAAAAATTTGTCAGATTTTGTTACAATTGTCGCATAATATGGAACTTCTCAACATTCGCGAGCACTCAGGCGACTACAAATCGCACCGCGACATCGAGACAGCAATCGCGTGGTCGACCGTCAAAAAATTTCTCACAGAAAAAAATCTGAACGCGATTTTTGATGAAATCTCTGGAATAAAAATCACCGAAAAAAATATTTCAATCGTGGTTCGCTCACAAATCGCAAAAACCGAACTTTTCCTTTATAAAGAGGATATTTCAGCACTCATCACACAGAAACTTTCTGCGATATACGGCTCGCATACGCGAAATGTGCGAATTATTTAATTTGAAAAAAATATTTTTCTCGATACAATAGCGAAAAAATTACAATGGCTATACAATCAACCAAACACATCGACGAAAATCCTCGGCCCGTTTCGCCAAAGCAACAAGAAATTGATATTTTGGCGGAAATTTCTTTGCGCCCGAAAAAATTGGACGAATATATCGGACAAAAACAAATGAAAGAACATCTCAAAGTGGCGATAGAATCAGCAAAAATCCGAAAAACACCGCTTGAGCACATTTTGTTTTATGGACCACCTGGACTTGGAAAAACAACGATTTCGACGATTATCGCGCACGAAATGTGAGCACCCATCAAATCCACAAGCGGCCCAGCCATCGAAAAACAATCGGATATTATCTCGCTGTTGACAAGCCTTACAGAAGGTGAAATTTTGTTTATTGATGAAATTCATCGACTTCGCCCGCAAATTGAGGAAATCCTCTACTCCGCGATGGAAGATTTTCAGATTGATATCATTATTGGCTCTGGAACAGGCGCCACGAGCGTTAAAATGGATATTCCGAAATTTACGCTTGTAGGCGCAACCACCAAGCTTTCTTCCCTTTCTCATCCGCTTCGTGACCGATTTGGAAATATTATGAAACTTGATTTTTATGATGAAAAAGATTTAGAAAAAATTATTGCGCGATCATTTGTCATCATGGATTTTGAAAAAATTTCGACAGAAGCGATAGAATCAATCGCCAAGCGTTCGCGCGGGACGCCTCGAATTGCCAATCGTTATGTGAAAATCATTCGAGACTACGCAATCGTTGGAAATCCAGTAGAGACTCGTGCTGATTGTGAAGCGGTTTTTACAAAATTTGGCGTGGATGTGTACGGGCTTGATATTTTGGATAAAAAATTATTGCAACATCTTTATTCGGATGGAAATCCGCGTGTGATGGGCCTTACGACGCTCGCATCATTGATTGGTGAAGAAGTGTCAACCATCGAGGATATCGTTGAGCCATATTTGCTTCAGATTGGCTTCATTGAACGAACACCACGTGGCCGACAAATCACCACCAAAGGTGTGGAATATTTAAAAAATAAAAATAGTTAAAATTATAACTCTTGATATTCGCACTATTTTGAAATCCCCACTTTCCCAAGAATTTTCTCAAAAAGAAAATAGGATTTTTGAATATATCAACCCAGATTTTATCATTGGAGACAACAAAAAATACATGGGAATGTATGATAAGTTGGCGCGTTAGTATGATTTTGGTGAGAAATGGATTGGTTAGCTCAAATATGGAAATTTGATTACCAATGAAACAGCCGATTATATTGATTCTCAATACAAAAAACTCATTTTCTAAAGAATATTTTGACGACGCAACTTTTGATTTATGAGAAATTGAAAAACGCAATTCATAATTCTGTTCACGAAAAAAATTTGGAATTTGTTTAGGGCAAAAAATTTTACGTAATTACATTTCGAAAATAATTTTAAAAGACCTTTTTCGGGTCTTTTATTTTAGGCCAATTCTGAATCGTTATTTTGCAAATTTGTCGGCGTTAAAATTCGTTCACCAGGAATACTTTGAAAAGCAAAATCGGTGGATGGCTCGTTCAGATTTTCAGAAGAAGTGTTCGCAAAAAGTTGCCCCTCAGGCAGTTCTGGTGGTGTATTATTTTCTGGGTTTTGCATTTCTTGTCCAGTGCTTGTCAAATTTCGAAGTCCGGTCGCAAGGCCTTGTCGCACATCAAAATTGAGATGTTTCGGTCGTTCAAATTTTACCATAAAAATTCTCGCCGCTTCCTCGGGAGTTCGTGCATTTGCGAGCGCAACACCAGCTGCGCGCTCATTAGTTTTCAATTCATGAAGCGCAAAACTTAATTGTTTTTCAAATTCAGTCGCGCCAGGAAGATTCGCGCGCATATTTCGAAATTGTCTCGCACGCGCACCAATCCACTGAAAAATCCCGAGCCCATGCTTGTGAGCGTCCGTACTGAGTCCATTTTCCGCGATTCCATTCGCAATAATTCCCATTGCGATGTGAATCGGCACATTTTGACTCGTCAAAAATCGAATCCCCTCATGCGCACGCTGAACGCGTTCAGGATTCATAAATTTTCTTGTGTGAGAATTTGCGTTTTTTGTGCTATCAATCACATCGCGAGTTAATTCTTTAAGAGATTGTGGCGAATGTTGTTTCAAAACATTTCCCAAATCCTTCGAAAGCATTTCGTTGCGAAGTTTTTGTGTTTCTGGATTTCGTGGCGCACGAATTTTTCGGCGCGGACTCGGACGACGCTTTGGCTGTGAGATATTTTCTCATGATGAGCTTTCCAATCTTCGATTCATACAATAAAAATTAATTTCTAACAGCGTACACTATTTTTTTCAAAAACACAAATTTTCGCTTATTTTTAGGAAATTTTTACTAAATATCCTAAATTTTATTGTAAATCTTTTTTTATTGAATAATCCGAAAAATCTTGACGAAAAAAGAAAAATTCATACAATACATTTGACTTTAGCCTTAACAACCCCTATGGTCGCACAACTTGGAACCAAATTTTCAGACATTTTTTCCCGCGAATTGTAGGTTTTTTGTTGTAAATTTATTTTTCCAATTCCTCATTCGTGGGGAATTTTATTTTTTAATTTTTTCATTATGAATAAAAAATATCTTGCGATTATTGTACTCGCATTTTTGGGGATTATCAATGCGGCGTATCTTTCTCATCAGGCATATCTCGCACTCAACCCAGATATGCTCACCTTTCTGAATGGAAGTTTTTGTGATATCAACGAAACTTTTTCTTGTACCAATTTTCTCGCGCAGCCAGAATCTCGCGTTTTCGGAATTCCCTTTCCATGGATTGCAGCAGTAGTGTATCCAGTTATTTTTTTGCTCGCACTCATCGGAAATGCTAAAAAATCTGCACTCATCACCAAAACAATTATGATTTTGGCTTTCTGTGGACTCGCATTCAACGGATATGTGATTTACAACGAAGCGACAATTGGCGTTTTCTGTCCGCTCTGTATGATGTGTACTGGGTACATTCTCACCATCGGAATTTTAGCGGCAATTATTCTCAAAAATAAAGAACTTAAATAATTTTTTCTATGGACCTCGCAACAAAAAAACATTCTCTCGCACATATTATGGCGCAAGCCGTAAAAGAACATTTTCCTGATGCTAAACTCGGAATCGGGCCTGCAACGGACGACGGATTTTATTATGATTTTGATTTTGGTGATGCTGTCATCACTGAAAATGATTTGAAAAAAATTGAAAAATCAATGAAAAAAATCCTTTCGCAAAAGCAAAAATTCATCCATTTTCATGTTTCATACGACGAGGCTCGCGAAATTCTCAAAGTCATGAACGAAGAATTTAAAAATATTCTCATCGACCGATTTGAGAGCGGAAATTTCAAAAATGAAGAAAAACTCGAATCTGGAACGATTGGCTTTTCTATCAACACTTCCAAAGGAAAATCGAGCGAATATTATGCGAAAATTCAGGAATTTTTGAAAGAAAAAAATTTTTATGATTTTACGGAATTGGATGGCGATCAGGTAAAAAATCTCAAATTTATCGATATGTGTGCTGGACCGCACATTGATTCGACAGCGGACATTGATCCAAATAGTTTTGCGCTCGCACGAATTGCTGGTGCATATTGGCTTGGTGATGCTAAAAATCAGCAACTCACTCGTATTTATGCGTACGCATTTGAAACAGCGGAAGAGTTGGATTCGCATCTCAAAATGCTTGAAGAAGCCAAAAAACGCGACCATCGAATCCTCGGGAAAAAAATGAAATTATTCACAATTTCAGATTTGGTTGGCTCAGGACTTCCCCTTATTCAGCCTCGTGGGATGATCATGCGCAAGGCAATTGAAGATTATTTGTGGTCATTGCACGCAGATAAGGGCTACGATCGCATCTGGACACCTCATCTCGCCAAAGAAGATTTGTATATTACCTCTGGGCACGCTGGACACTATCTGGAAGATATGTTCTCGGTTTGGGGTGGAACTTCTCAGGAAAAATTTTATGTAAAACCCATGAATTGTCCGCATCATATGCAACTTTTTGCGGATAATCAATTTTCGTATCGAGATATGCCGATTCGCTATTTTGAACCAGCAACTGTGTATCGTGATGAAAAAACTGGACAACTTTCTGGGCTTACGCGCGTTCGATCTATCACGCAAGACGATGGGCATCTTTTTTGTCGCGTAACGCAAATCAAGGACGAAGTTTCGACAATTGTTGGAATTATTAAAGAATTTTACAAAACATTTGGGCTTTTGGATGGATATTGGGTTTCCCTTTCTGTTCGTGATCCAGAAAATTTGGAAAAATATTTGGGCGATGAAAGCGTTTGGCAAACGGCTGAAAAAGCACTTGAAGATGCGGCACAAGCAAATGACCTCAACTACAAGCGAATGGAGGGCGAGGCCGCGTTCTATGGACCAAAATTGGATTTTATGTTCAAAGATGCAATTGGTCGCGAATGGCAACTCGCAACAATCCAGTGTGATTTTAATCTTCCAAATCGTTTCGCACTTTCATTCACCAATGAAGAAGGAAAAGATGAGCGTCCTGTCGTGATTCATCGCGCAATTTCTGGAAGCTTGGAGCGATTCATGGGGATTATGATTGAGCATTTTGCGGGCGTATTTCCGCTCTGGATTGCACCAGAACAGGTTCGAATTGTGCCAGTTGGCGAGGCATTCGTGGATTATGCGGAAGATGTTTTCGTGGAAATGAAAAAACACGGAATTCGTGTAAAGCTCGATGACTCGAGCGATTCTCTTTCCAAAAAAGTTCGAAATGCAGAAACAGCACATGTCAATTATATTCTCGTGGTAGGTGAGCAGGAAAAAAATTCTGGAACGCTCGCGGTGAGAAATTATAAAACCAAAGAACAAACGAATGAAAATATTACAGATTTTGTCGCGCGAATCCAGCAAGAAATCAATGAAAAAAAATTATAAAAATCCCCGATTGAGGGGAATTTTTATATGATTACAAGAATTCCAGGTATTCTTTTGCTTTTTTAGCTATATTGTAGGTTGCAAGATCATCTCATGAGTGAATAAATCAGAATTCTTTTTCATATGTCTCATTTCATATGTAAAAATCACACACCTTTCACCCCTCCAAAGTTCAAGACTCCCATTTTCAGCCTTCATAATTTTGGTCTGATTTATGATTTATGTGGCGCATAGAAGCATCAGCTTCTTTTCATTTTCAATGTCAATATAGATTTTTAGTCTTTTTAGTCGGAATGTTCTCTAAGATTCGCTTATCTTTATTCTCAATTGTTAATCTTTTATTACAATTTGGACAAGCTTTAGATGTATTCTCTTCATGAACAAAAAATAATACTCCATTATTTATAAATTTATCTTCTTTATTATTTGACTTTATACTATTTTCATAATTTTTATCTAAAATTACTAATTGTTCAATTTTATTAAAATCTTCACTTATATCTTTTGTAAATTTATTAAACAATAAATTTACTATTTTTGTTCAAATATAGGTTCAAAATGATGTAAACTGGTGAGATTTTTCTGATGAAACTTTTTCTATCTTTTTCTTAATTGTCTCATTAAATCCATCATAACTATCTCCTCTATGTAGTGATTCAAATACAATAATTCATGGATATTGTTTAAGATTTTTTTTAATTACTCAGACAAAATTTGAGCCAAAAGCTTTTTTGAAATCTACAACTTTTTGCAACTCAAGCTTCTGAAATATTTCATGATATACCTTTTTATCTTCAGCAAAATTGATTTTTTTTCATTCATATTCTTTTTTTATAAAATTATTAAGAAAAACAGCAATTCCTTTTTTAAGCTCTATAAAATCATCTTTTATAGAATATATCATATTTGGGTTTAGTTTTTTTATGTCAGATATTTTGTTAATAGAATCATTTATTTTTGTATTTAATTTTCAATAATTTTGTTTAATAACTTCAATTTCTTCAATAGCTGCTAAAATCTCTTTTAGATATATTTGCCATAAAATAATATTCTCAAACATATATTGATAAGCTAATTTAACTATATCAAATATAGTTAAGAATGGTATTTGTGATAAATTATATATGTTAGACAATTCTTCTAATCCTTCTTGTGTATGTAGTCTATCAACATTTGTTGGTTGTTCTACTCT
>ERZ772956.21-NODE-21-length-133611-cov-16.791578_pt1 | contig 133611 bp, 97 predicted proteins | sample MGYA00580683_ERZ772956 | MGnify/ENA primary metagenome ERZ772956 (study PRJEB29015, sample SAMEA2738077) | human oral metagenome | biome: human oral; feature: human-associated habitat; material: saliva | place: China | collected 2212 ... | reverse complement strand
AGGTCTGTGCGGTAGTAGAGGTAGATAGTAAGAGATCAGCCCCCCACCATACCATCGGCATAGTGGGGGGCTGATAAGAGGTTTATGAACTCGGTCGGGGATTAGCCGTTGACCTTAGCCATGTGAGCTACGAGGTCGAGGACCTTGTTAGAGTAGCCGATTTCGTTGTCGTACCAAGATACAACCTTCACGAAAGTATCAGTGAGAGCGATACCAGCCTTAGCGTCGAAGATAGAAGTGCGAACATCACCGAGGAAGTCAGAAGAAACAACTGCATCTTCAGTGTAGCCGAGAACGCCGTTGAGTTCACCTTCAGCAGCTTCCTTCATAGCAGCGCAGATTTCGTCGTACTTAGCAGGCTTAGCCAAGTTAACAGTGAGGTCAACTACAGATACGTCGAGAGTAGGAACACGCATAGACATACCAGTGAGCTTACCGTTGAGTTCGGGGATAACCTTACCTACAGCCTTAGCAGCACCCGTGGAGGAGGGGATGATGTTGCCGGCAGCAGCGCGGCCACCACGCCAGTCCTTAGCGCTAGGACCGTCTACCGTCTTCTGCGTAGCCGTCGTAGCGTGTACCGTCGTCATCAGACCGTCGGTGATGCCGAAGTTGTCGTGCAGGACCTTAGCCAGGGGAGCGAGACAGTTCGTCGTGCACGAAGCGTTGGATACGAACTGCGTGCCCTTGACATACTTGTCGGTGTTGACCCCTACGACGAACATAGGCGTGTCGTCCTTGGAGGGAGCAGACATTACGACATACTTAGCACCAGCGTCGATGTGACCCTGAGCCTTGTCCTTAGAGAGGAAGAGACCAGTAGACTCGACGACATATTCAGCGCCGATTTCGCTCCACTTGAGGTCTGCAGGGTTACGCTCAGCCGTGACACGGATAGTCTTACCGTTGACGACGAGGTTACCGTCCTTGACTTCTACCGTACCGTCGAAGCGGCCGTGCATCGTGTCGTACTTGAGCATGTAAGCCATGTACTCTGCATCGAGGAGGTCATTGATACCTACGATCTCGATATCGCTACGCTTCTGGGCAGCACGGAAGACAAAACGGCCGATACGTCCGAAGCCGTTGATACCTACTTTAATCATCTTATTATTTCGTTTCGTTAAACTGATTTTCCTTTATCTGGTGGGTGCCGAGGAGTCCCCTTGGATGGAGGATTATCCTCAACGCTACAAAATTACAGAAATTTATCCACACGAGCGACGCACTTCCGTAAATTCTTTCAGAAGCCTATCTTTCCACCCTATTTTACCCCCGCTACCTACCCTCCTGATGGCCCTCGAAGAAGGGCTCCAAGGAGGGCTTCCGAGCCCAGGGAAAAGTCGCCGAAAAACCGCTCTTTTTTCACCTCCCGATCGGCGAAGTTCCGACCCTTCGCAAAGTCGCTTACGATCAGGCTTTGCGAAGGGTCACGAAGGGCATCCACCGACGAGAGCGAAAAAAACCTACTGTGGGTCGCCTTATCGACCTACCGTAGGTCGTGATGACGACCCACAGTAGGTTTTTTCGACGACCTACCGTAGGTCGTCTCGGAGGGTATAGCTCAGGCATTTCGTGTAACTTTGCATCATCGTAGCTGAAGGCCCTACCTCCCTTCACCGGCTACGGTTCATTCACCCTCGCCCTAGATATTGGGCTACAAACAAAAGACCGCTTTGAATTACATCTTCAACTTGGACATGAAGGTCCGTGACTACGAATGCGACCTTCAGGGCGTAGTGAACAACGCCAACTACCAGCACTACATGGAGCACACACGTCATGAATTCCTCGAGAGCCTCGGCGCCAACTTCGGCCAGATGCACGAGGACGGCCTCGATGCTTTCGTCACCAAGGTCACCATCTCCTACAAGAAGAGCCTGCGCAGTGGCGACAGCTTCCGCTCGGCCATTCGCTGCTCGATGCGAGCACCTAAGCTGATCTTCCATCAGGACATCCTTCACCTGGACGGCACGCTAGCTGCCCGTGGCGAAGTCGAGTGTGTCGTCGTCGACCACGGTCGCCTGACCCGTGGGGAGTTCTTCGCCGAGCTCCTCAAGGACGTCCTCTCCCCTGAAGGGAAGTAATCCCCTCCTCACTCCTCCATCCCCTAGATACTATGGCAAAGAAAATCGCTGAGACCCCTCTGATGAAGCAGTACCTGGAGCTCAAGGGTAAGCACCCCGATGCGATCCTACTCTTCCGGGTCGGTGACTTCTACGAGACCTTTAGTGATGATGCCATCGCTGCGTCCGAGATCCTGGGGATCACCCTTACCCGTCGAGCCAATGGTTCGGCGATGCACGTCGAGCTGGCAGGCTTCCCCCACCATGCGCTGGATAGCTATCTGCCCAAGCTCGTACGTGCCGGGCGCCGTGTAGCTATCTGTGATCAGCTCGAAGACCCCAAGCTCACGAAGAAGCTCGTCAAGCGGGGCATCACCGAGCTCGTCACCCCTGGGGTCGTGCTCGGAGACAATGTGCTCAGGAGCAAGGAGAATAACTACCTAGCCGCCCTCTACCTCCCTTCGGGTGAAGAAGGGCTAGGGAGCATCGCCTTCCTCGACATCTCTACGGGCGAATTCGTCGTCTCTGAGGGAAGCCCCGAACATCTAGAGAAGCTCCTGAGCTCCTACCAGCCGAAGGAGGTCCTCGTCGAGCGAAGCACTCGGAGCCTACTCGACCGTCTCTTCTCCTACCGAGGCTTCGTCTTCGAGGTCGAGGACTGGAGCTTCGCCGTGGAGAACAACCGCCGTAAGCTCACCACCCACTTCGGCCTGCAGAGCCTCAAGGGTCTAGGGCTTGAGCAACGCCCCGCCTCTATAGCTGTCGCTGGGGCGATCCTCAACTATCTGGAGCTGACAAGCCACACCGAACTGGGGCACATCACCACGCTCCGCAGTATCGACCGGCTGAGCTACATGCGTCTGGACAGCTTCACCCTCCGAAGTCTTGAGATCCTAGCTCCGATGAATCGGGAGGAAGGGAAAAGCCTCCTCGACATCATCGACCGCACGGAGACCGCCATGGGGGGGCGACTCCTGAGACACTGGCTCTCCTTCCCGCTGATCGACCTCGGTGAGATCCACCGACGTCAGCGTATCGTCGGCGACCTCGTGCGAGGGCACGAGCTCCGTCGCACCTTCACCGAACTCCTCCTCGGCATCGGTGACCTCGAGCGCCTAGCATCGAAGGCGGCCGTCGGACGCATCTCTCCTCGTGAAGTGCGCCAGCTAGCCGTCTCCCTCCGACAGATCAATCAGCTGGGAGCCCTTGCCTCTAGCTCCGACTCCGCCGACCTAGCCCAGATAGCCACCCGACTAGCCCCTACCGAAGAGCTCATCAGTGACATCGAGCATACTCTGACCGAAGAGCCCCCTTCTGCCCTTGGCCGTGGTGCTACCATAGCTCCAGGCATCAGCCCCGAGCTCGACGAACTACGTCAGCTCTCCACCCACGGCAAGGACTACCTCCTTCAGCTCCAGCGACGGGAGAGCGAGCGTACCGGCATCTCTTCGCTCAAGGTCGCCTTCAACAATGTCTTCGGCTACTATGTGGAGGTTCGCTCCACGCACAAGGATAAGGTACCCGAGGACTGGACCCGTAAGCAGACTCTGGTCAATGCAGAGCGCTACATCTTCCCCGAACTGAAGGAATACGAGGAGAAGATCCTAGGTGCCGAGGAGCGCATCGCTAGCCTCGAGAGCCGACTCTACGCTGAGCTCCTGGTGCGACTATCCCGCTTCATCCGTGCCCTCCAGCAGAACGCTTGCCTCATCGCCGAGGTAGACTGCCTCACCGCCCTCTCAGAGGTCGCCGTACGAGACCGCTATGCTTGTCCTGTGGTCGACGACGGACTCATCATCGACATACGAGCAGGGCGACACCCCGTGATCGAGCAACAGCTCCCCTTCGGACAGACCTATGTGCCAAACGATGTACACCTCGACGAAGACGAGACGCAGATCATGGTCATCACTGGGCCTAACATGAGTGGTAAGTCCGCCCTGCTACGCCAGACGGCACTGATCGTCCTCCTAGCTCAGATCGGCTCCTTCGTGCCAGCAGAAGCCGCTCACCTAGGGCTCACCGACGGGATCTTCACCCGTGTAGGAGCTTCGGACAATATCTCACGGGGCGAGTCGACCTTCATGGTCGAGATGCAGGAGGCCTCCAGTATCCTCAATGCCCTCACACCACGCTCCCTCGTCCTCTTCGACGAGCTCGGCCGTGGGACGAGCACCTATGACGGGATCTCCATCGCCTGGGCGATCATCGAGTACCTCCACGACAATCCCCACGGAAGACCTAAGACGCTCTTCGCCACGCACTACCACGAGCTCAATGACCTCGAAGCACGCCTTCCCCGAGTGAAGAACTACAACGTCTCCGCCCGAGAGATCGAAGGGAAGATGCTCTTCCTACGCAAGCTCGTCCGTGGGGGGAGCGAACATAGCTTCGGGATCCAGGTAGCACGCCTCGGGGGGATGCCACAGAGCATCACCACCCGAGCCACCGAGATCCTTGCCCAGCTCGAGTCGGCTCATATCCACGAGGTCACAGGGCTAGGTGCGGAGGTGCAGGTCAGCCGTGCCCCCAGCCCCGACACACTACCTACCGAGCAGATCTCTACGGGCGTACAGATGAGCTTCTTCCAGCTCGATGACCCTGTACTCTCCAATATCCGTGAGCGCCTCCTCTCGGTGCAGATCGACAGCCTCACCCCACTGGAGGCACTCAATAAGCTCAGTGAGATCCAGCGCCTGCTTAAGACACCTTAGGCAGGCGACTACCCTCAGGAGTAGGAGCCTTCCTTAGCCCTCAGCTTGGGATACTAATAGGTAGAAAGGGCGCCCTCGATTTATTCACTTTTTCGGCTAACATTAGGTCGTTTTCTAGCCGTTTCTTAACCTACAGCTCTGCAAAGAGTCGTGAGATAGATACCCTCTATCACGATCTTCGGGGTGGAGACAATAGATTTCGACAGAGATTACATATCTTTGCTAAAACTCTAGAAGGAGTGTATGGAAGAAGTTCGTGTAGACAAATGGCTCTGGGCCGTCCGCATATTCAAGACCCGCTCGATCGCAACAGACGCTTGCAAGAAAGGGCGTGTCAGTATCGGAGGGACGAGTGTCAAGCCTTCTCGACTCGTACAGCGTGGGGAAGTCATCTCCGTCCGTAAGCCTCCGATAGAGTATTCCTTCCGTGTGCTTGATCTCTTAGGACATCGGGTAGGCGCTAAGCTCGTCCCCCAGTATATGGAGAATGTCACACCGGCCTCTCAGTACGAGATCCTAGAGCTCCAGCGTATCTCTGGCTTCGTCGACCGAGCGAAAGGCTTAGGGCGACCCACCAAGAAGGACCGCCGAGACCTGGATCAGTTCGCAGACGATCTACCCGAGGATCTAGACCTCTTCGACTGGGAGGAGGACTGGGACTAACGACCAGAGACACAGCGGAGGAAAGCTCAGCAACGACAAACAACAAATCACAACCATAGGATGAGAATCAAAGACCAAATCTCTCTACGTAAGATTGCCGATGAGTATATCATGATCGTGGGCTCTGGTGATAGCTTAGACTATACACAGGCCGTGAGCCTCAACGATAGTGCAGCTTATCTCATCGAGAGTGTACGAGGGAAGGACTTCACCCTAGAGGACTGGGTAGAGCTCCTGACCGACCGCTATGAAGTAAGTGGGGAGCAGGCTCGTGCCGACGTTGAGCTCCTTATACAGATGCTCAAGGAGGCAGAGATCATCGATTGAGCACCACAGCTACACTCTCCCATGATGAGGAGCTCTTCCTGGAGCTCCTGAGCTGTGCTCTACACAGCGAGCTTCCTAGACCTGAACTTTTCTCAGGCCTAGAGGAGCGATCGTGGCGTAGGATACATCGCCTAGCCACCTCCCATGCTGTACCCGCCTTCGTCGGGGACCGAATCCTTACGCTCCCTAAGGGCTCTCTGCCCAATCGCAACCTGTGTCTGACGATCTTCTCCGAGATCGAACTGACTCGACGAGCTAATATCTACCTCACCAGCGCTCTAGGCAAGCTCTCCAAGATCTACGAGGAGGCAGGCCTACCCTTCATCCTACTCAAGGGGCTAAGCCTCAGCCCATATTACCCAGACCCATCCCTGCGCTCGGGAGGAGACCTAGATGTACTCTTCACCTCTAGCGACCACTACGAAAAGGCCAATCACCTGCTGACTGAGCAGGGCTTCCATCTACACGACGACTCAGAGGTACGCTATGGACATACGGCCTTCTCCTACGGCCGTACGGTCATCGAGAATCATGCCCGAGCTGTCTTCTTCGACCATAAGCGACACAATAGAGCCTTCGACAAGCTCGTTCGTGAGGCTACAGAGTCTGGGAGCCTCATCCCCCTATCCCTTGGGAACTACACCGTAGACACGCTCCCTAACGAGCTCAATGTCGTCTATATCTTCATCCACCTCTTCTTCCATTGGCTACACTGGGGCGTAGGCTTCCGTCAGTATAGTGACTGGCTCCTACTGATGACAAAGCTGAAGGGGCAGATTGACCAGGACAAGATCCTCTCCTATGCCCGTGAGCTGGATATCCTCTATCCGATGCAGCTCTTTGCCCAAGCTGCGATCCGTCACCTCCGTGTCTCCCCAAGCATCTTCCCCTTCCCTCTACTGGAGCAGGAAGACCCCAATACAGACCAGGTGATGCTAGACGTCCTCTACAGTGGTAACTTCGGCTTCGCACAGCGCCCAGGCAAGTCGCAGAACGTATGGGTCACGAACTGGCGTAAGCTCGTCTTCAAAGCACGCCGATCTCGCCGACTCTACTCCATTACCCCCGTCCATGCTTCCCGCATCATCTGGGGATCGGTACTCGGGCATCTTCTACTCCTAGTACGTCGTAGGCGATGATCGACCTAGTACGCTTCATCCTGAGAGGACACAAGTGGGGGATCATCCTGATCATCCTCTTCGGTCTTGGTACCGTCGCTACTAACCTTATCTTCATCTGGCTCTCTAAGTGTGTCATCGACATAGCTGCACATCAGAGAGCAGGCTCCATACACACCTTCTCGGCAGCTCTGGTCATCACCCTCGCTCTACAAGTACTCTTCCGGGTCATCTCGGTGCGTCTGACGAACTACACCGGTGCCAAGATGAGCAATGCCGTACAATCGAAGGTCTTCGCCCATCTCCTCTATACACGCTGGTCTAACCTCGGGCAGATGCACAGCGGGGATATGGTGGTGCGTATGCTCAAGGATACAGATGGACTGGTCACCTTCTTCGTCTCTTCACTCCCGACAGCGATCCTGGCAGCAGCACAGCTCCTTGGGGCACTCTGTCTCCTCTACTACTTCAATCCTACGCTTGCCCTCATACTGGGGGTGGGGATGCCACTACTGGCGATCTTCAGCAAGGTCTACTACAAGCGCATGCGTCACTATACCGATGAGATGAAGCAGGCGGAGAGTGAGATCACAGCACAGATCCAAGAGACACTACTCAACCAGACGGTCATCCGTACCTTCGAGCGCCAAGCTACCTCGATCGATCACCTACTGATGCGTCAGGGGAAGTACCTCCGTGCTGTGAAGCGTCAGACCTTCGTATCGGTCTTCGCTAACCTCCTCATGCAGGGGGCTTTCTCCAGCGGATATATCGTCGCCTTCCTCTGGAGTGCTCGTGGGCTCTATGGAGGGACGATCACCTTCGGGCTGATGACGTCGTTCCTCCAGCTCGTAGCACGCATACAGTCACCTCTGACTACCCTCATCGGTATCCTTCCCTCCCTTATATCATCCAAGTCTTCGCTGGACCGTCTAGTGAATCTCCTTGAGTTCAAGACCGAGCAGACGGGGCGCAGTGTACAGCTGACTGGTCCTGTGCGCCTTCAGGTCAAGGATATGAGCTTCCACTACGCCGAGGACGAAGATTGGGTCTACCAGCACTTCTCCCTAGAAGCCTCTTCGGGAGAGATGATCGCTCTGATGGGGCGCACCGGTGCAGGCAAGACAACACTACTACGTCTACTCCTGGGGCTCGTACCCCCGACAGAAGGGACGATCAACCTCACTTCGGCGACGGGCACCTACCCGGTGAACGAGATCACCCGAGGGAACTTCGTCTACGTCCCTCAGGGCGGATCGCTCTTCAGCGGTACGATACGAGACAATCTCCTCATCGGGGACGAAGAGGCCACCGATGCCGATCTCAAGCGAGTACTACACCTAGCGGTAGCAGACTTTGTCTTCGATCTACCCAAGGGACTAGATACGGTCATCGGGGAGCGAGGTCTAGGGCTCTCCGAAGGGCAAGCACAGCGTATCGCCATCGCTCGTGCTCTACTACGCCCAGGGAAGATCCTCCTGCTGGACGAAGCGACCTCCGCCCTAGACCAAGATACCGAAGCCCAATTCCTCGGCTACCTACGAGCCCATGCCTCCGATAGGCTCGTCATATTCATCACGCACCATCCCGACGTAGCGGCCCAATGTGACCGCACGCTTCACCTCTAGCGAACCTACAGCGGGCTCTCCCTATTTCTCTCTGTAGAGAGGGACTTCACCCATCTCGCTATCACCCATCCTATGGCAGAAGAACTAGAAAACGAATACCTCCGTATCGAGGAGGATATAGTAGCGGCACTACGCACCGTCTACGACCCTGAGATCCCCGTCAACGTCTACGATCTCGGGCTCATCTACTGCGTGGAACTGACGGATGAGATGTTCGTCACGATCACGATGACACTCACCGCCCCTAACTGCCCCGCCGCAGACTTCATCCTCGAGGATGTACGTATGAAGGTCGAGGACGTCCCTGGGGTCAGCGGGGTAGAGATCCAGCTGACCTTCGATCCCGAGTGGAATAAGGACATGATGAGCGAAGAAGCCATGCTGGAGCTCGGCTTCCTATAAGACTATGGACGGACGGACTAAGGTCTACTTCACGAGCGATGCACATCTGGGGTCGGGCTATCATGCTGACCCTCGGGCGGTAGAGTGCCGTCTGGTGCGCTGGCTTCAGAGCATCGAGGGGGACGCTCGGGCAGTGTACTTCCTCGGGGATATGTTCGATTACTGGTTTGAGTACCGCACGGTCGTCCCTCGGGGTCATGTACGCTTCCTCGGTCAGGTAGCCCTTATGGCGGATCAGGGGATAGAGATCCACTTCTTTGCGGGCAATCATGATGTCTGGTTCGCCGACTACCTAGAGAAGGAGCTGGGAGCTCAGGTGCATCACGAAGAGACCCTTGTCACGCTGGATGGGAAGACCTTCCGCCTAGCGCATGGCGACAAGGAGTACTGTGGACTTTCGTGGACGAATAGGTTCCTCTACCGCCTCTTCCGTCATCCTGTCGCTCGGTGCCTCTACGCAGCGATCCATCCCCGCTGGACGGTAGGCTTCGCTCTGAGCTGCTCGTTGAGGAGTCGCAAGAGAGGGGTACGTAAGGCCACCGTAGGACAGATCCCCCATGCCTATCACAATGAATACTTCGAGATCGAGAAGGAGTGGCTCGTCCGCTGGACGAAGGCTCATATCGAGGAGCATCCCGAGGTGGACTACTACCTCTTCGGACACCGGCATCTGCTGGTGGACCTCGCTCTAAGAGGAGAGAAGCGGATCGTCATCCTGGGGGATTGGCTTCAGTACAATTCCTTCGCCGTCTGGGATGGTTCGGCGCTGTGGATCGACCAGTTCCTCGAGGAGGAAGATCAGGTCTAGCTCACCCTTTTGATAAAGAGATCGCCCCTGCAGTCCAGTGTAGACTGCAGGGGCGATTTGCTTTAGTTCCTAGGGGAAGGCTAGGGTACCTCCCCGCTCTAAGAAAAGAGGGAAGGTAGCTCCTCGGTGAGCTTGTAGGCCTCCTCGTAGTGCCGGTAGAAGAGCTTCCAGTCGGCACGGCGAGCCAGCTCGTAGGCTAGGCGACGCTGAGCCTTAGCCTCCTCGGGGCTCAGGTGAAGCTGCTCACGGATAAGGGAGGAGATCGTCTGGATGGTCTCGAGGATGTTGGTATCAGTTCGCTCTACGACATGCACAGGGGGGCAGGGGGCTTCTGCGAAGGGTGAGGTCGCTTCCTCCTCTTCGGCCCAGAGTCCGAAGCCTGCGAGGGTCGTCGTGATCGTCGGCACACCATAGCGGATACTCTCCAGTGGCGTGTAGCCCCAAGGCTCGTAGTAGCTGGGGTAGATGGTGAGGTCCATCCCCTGCAGGAGGTCATAATAGGTCTGGTCAAAGATCCCGTCGATGCCGTTGAGGTAGCAGGGTACGAAGATGACCTTGACATGCCCTTTGGCACGGTCGAGCCCTCGGTGACGGATATGGGCTACAGCACGGTCGTTCTCGGTGTTGTAGAGCCAGTGAGAGAGGCAGGGGTACTGTAGGGGGCGCTCCTGCTCTTCGGCGGGATGGCTGAGGAGGTACTGCAGTTCCGATCGAGGACCAGCCTCCCAAGCGGGGACGAGGAGGAAGGCGACGACTTCCCGCTCTGCCGTGTAGCTTGTCTGGAAGTGGTAGAGGGATTCGATGAAGAGGTCTATGCCCTTATTGCGGTACTCATAGCGACCACCCAGAGAGACGAAGAAGGCCTTCTCAGGGTCAATGGGTCGTGCGTAGAGGCGGGAAGCCACCTGAGCGAGGAGGCGACGCATCTTACGGCGCTTCGACTGCATCGGGGCGATGAAGGGAGAGCCTCCGATGTGGAAGCCATTGGGCAGGACTACTGGTTCACGCCCGAGGAGTTGCTTAGCCTCCCGAGCAGTGAGCTTGCTGACGGTAGCGAAGACCGACGCTTCGTGTGCAGCGAGCTTCTCCACAGCGTGCTTAGCCTCGACACCTAGCTCACGAGCCATCTGGTCCCCATCGTACTGGTCCATATAGGTGTAGAGCTCCTTGTCATTGCCTGCGATGGAGCGCCCGATCGTCGTGGCGTGGGTGATGAAGAGGGTACGTACCTCGGGAGCATGCTGACGTAGGTAGAGGAGTCCCATGGCCGTCTGCCATTCGTTGAAGATCGCCGTGGTGGGCTCCGCCGTCCAGGAGGCGATGCTCTCCATCAGTCGGGCAGCAGCCACAGCGAAGAGACTACACTCATCGTAGTCGCCGTAGCCCTTGTCACTCTCCAGACCATAGGCTCTCCAGAGCTCGAAGTACAGGTCGCCCTTCTCCTCCCAGAGCGGGGAGAAGTCCACCAGGAGCACAGGGGGCTCACCTGAGACCGCCCAGTGTCCTGTCTTGACACGTAGCCCGAGTGTGGGGAGTACCTCCTTCGTCCAGCCCTCGAGCTCAGGGATAGCCCCAGGGATGAAGTCTAAGGGGAGAGACTTGCCTTCGCCCGTGAGCAGAGGCCCTATGAAGCATACCTTATCGGGGTGGCGCTGGGTCATCACATCTGCCCGTGAGGAGAGGACGGTATAGATCCCTCCCATCTTGTTGCAGACTTCCCAACTCGTCTCGAGGATCATGATCGTGCAGTACAGTAAGGTGGTGAATGTATATGCTGTCGAGTGAGCGGACGGGAGGCTTCTCTCGTCCCTCTGTATCAAAATTAAGCATAAGTCTACAATTATACACATTGCGCTCCTAGAGGGGGTCTCAGAGGGACCTACGGTAGGTCGTCGAAAAAACCTACAGTAGGTCGTGAAGACGACCCACGGTAGGTCGCAGAGACGACCTACAGTAGGTTTTGGGGCACCCCTTCAGAAGCCTTTTGCCAAGCGGGCTGGAGCGCCCCCGTTTTTTCGCCTCGTTTGTCCCGAGTCCCGACCGTAGCGATTGGGGCAAAATCCGTACCTTTGTACGAGTGCTAATAGCGGGAAGACACAGAATCCAAAGCCTTACCGATTAGCCAACCTGGAGTATATTGTATCGATGACCACTTTGACGCGTAGCCTCAGCCGATGGGCTATGGTCGCTCTTGCCCTCCTCTCCTGTAGCATGGGATGGGCTCAGCGCCAAGCCGACAGCCTCCACTTCATCGAAGGGGTGGTGGTCCGAGAGCGCTTTGTCTCCAAGGATGTCATCCCAGCCCAAACTCTCTCGGGCCGTGAACTTCAGCGCCTCAGTGCCGTGAGTGTCGCCGACGCCCTTCGCTACTTCGCAGGCGTCCAGATCAAGGACTACGGCGGTATCGGTGGGCTCAAGACAGTGAATATCCGCAGTATGGGCTCCCAGCATGTCGGGGTCTTCTACGACGGCCTCCAGCTAGGCAATGCGCAGAACGGGCAGATCGACCTCGGGCGCTTCTCCCTGGACAACATGGAGTCGGTCTCCATATATAATGGTCAGCGCAGCACCATCCTCCAGCCTGCCAAGAGCTTTGCCTCCGCAGCGGCGCTCTACATGACTACCCGACGCCCCGATGTATCAGCTACCAAGCGGGATCATCTGAAGGCCTCCCTCAAGGTGGGCTCCTTCTCCACGATCAATCCCTCCCTCCTCTGGGAGCGTCGACTAAGCCCCTCCCTTGACCTCTCCATCAGTAGCGAATACCTCTACACCTCGGGGCGCTACAGCTTCTCCTACAAGAAGAAGAACGGCTACGACACTACCAGCATCCGACACAACGGCGACGTGCGCTCCCTTCGCTTCGAGGCGGGGCTCTTCGGCCGTATCGACGAAGGGGAATGGCGAGCCAAAGCCTACCTCTACCGCTCAGAGCGAGGCTACCCCGGAGCCTTCGTCCGTGAAGAGCCGGGGAAGTTCAAGCACGAGGATCGTCAGTGGGATACCGACCTGATGGCTCAGGGATCCCTACGTAAGAGCTTCGGACGCTATACGCTCCTCCTCAATGGGAAGTTCGCCTACGACTACCTCCACTACCTCTCTGATCCTCGGCTGGATGTGACGACGATGTACGTCAACAATCACTACTATCAGCAGGAGGCTTACCTCTCATCGGCGCACCAACTTGCCCTGACCGACAGCTGGCGACTAGCGCTGTCTTCGGACCTGCAGTACAATACCCTCTCGGCCGACCTCTACGCCTTCGCCTATCCTACCCGCCTCACTGCCCTCACCGCCCTTGCCTCAGACTTCACCTACCGAGGGCTCAAGGCTCAGGCCAGCCTCCTACACACCTACGTGCACGACTGGACGAAGGCTAAGGACGGACAAGCACCCGAGAAGAGCGAGTGGACACCTACCGTCATCCTCAGCTACAAGCCGTGGTCACAGCACGAACTGAGCGTGAGAGGCTTCTACAAGCGGATATTCCGCATGCCTACCTTCAACGATCTCTACTATACCTTCATTGGGAATAAATACCTTCGACCCGAGTACACGACCCAGTACGACCTAGGGCTGGTCTATACCAAGCCCTTCAGTCGGGGCGTACTCCGCTCGCTCGAAGTGCAGGTAGACGGCTACCTGAACTATGTCGATGACAAGATCATCGCTATGCCCACCTCCAACCAGTTCCAGTGGACGATGGTCAACCTCGGTCATGTCCGTATCCGAGGTATAGATCTCGCTCTAGAGACGGGGTGGCGCCTAGGGAAGCTTCGTGCTTCGACACGCCTGACCTACACCTACCAGCGAGCCCAAGACCTTACCGATCCCTCCGACACCTATTACGGAGGGCAGATCCCCTACATCCCTTGGCATAGTGGCTCGGCCATCGTATCTCTTGCCTGGGGAGGATGGGACCTCAACTACAGCTTCATCTATACAGGAGAGCGCTACGACGCCAGTGCCAACATCCGAGAGAACTATACCCGCCCTTGGTACACCAGCGATCTCTCCCTCTCCCGCCTCTTCACCCTGAAGAAGCACAGCCTACGACTCACCGCCGAGGTCAACAACCTCCTCAACCAGCAGTACGAAGTCGTACGCTCCTATCCGATGCCTGGTATCAACACCAAGCTCAAGATCGACTATACCCTATGACCACCGCCCTAGCTATGAAGACTTCATCCATCACCCGCCTACTCCTCGGGGTAGGTATCTTTGCCCTCTCCCTCTCCTCCTGTCGCAAGGAGGACGAGATCATCCCCTCCACCGAAGAGCAAGGGGGGAAGCCAGAGCCCGCTGGCCCTATCAAGGGCTTCTTCCTACTCAATGAGGCGAACATGGGCTCTAATAAGTCCACCCTCGACTACTACGACTACGAGACCGGTAAGTACACCCGTAATATCTACGCCGAACGTAACCCCGGTGTCGTCAAGGAGCTCGGTGACGTAGGCAACGACCTACAGATCTACGGCAACCGTCTCTACGCTGTCATCAACGTCTCTCACCTCATCGAGGTCATGGACGTCAATACAGCCAAGCATATCGGGAAGATCTCCATCCCTAACTGCCGCTACATCGTCTTCAAGGATGGCTTCGCCTATGTCAGCTCTTATGCTGGCCCTGTGAAGATCGACCCCAATGCACGACTAGGCTATGTAGCCAAGGTCGACACCGCTACCCTCAAGGTCGTAGCCGAATGCCCCGTAGGCTACCAGCCCGACGAGATCGTCATCTACGGCGACAAGCTCTACGTAGCTAACTCAGGTGGCTACCGCGTCCCCAACTACGACAAGACCATCTCCATCATCGATCTGAAGACCTTCACCGAAGAGAAGAAGGTCGATGTCGCCATCAACCTCCACCGTCTCGAGCTAGACAACTATGGGAAGATCTGGGTATCTTCTCGAGGAGACTACTATCACGTCCCCTCGAAGATGTTCGTCTTCGACCCCAAGACCGAGAAGGTGACCAAGACCCTCGACGTCTCGTGCTCCAACATGACCCTCTCTGGGGACTCCCTCTTCGTCTACAGCACCGAATGGAGCTACCTCACCGGGGAGAATACCATCAGCTATACCGTCATCGACACCAAGACTCAGGAGGTCATCGACCGAGACTTCATCAAGGATGGCACAGCTAAGGATATCAAGATCCCCTACGGCATCGCTACCAATAGGGAGCGAGGAGAGTTCTACGTCACCGATGCTAAGAACTATGTCACCCCAGGCAAACTCCACTGCTACGACCTGAAGACAGGTACACGCAAGTGGTCGGTCACTACAGGGGACATCCCTGCACACTTCGCCTTCACACGCAAGCAACTTCAACCCAAATAAACACCTACAGCTATGAAACCCTTCCAACCCTGGAGCTCCCTACTGATGGCGCTCCTAGCACTAGGCACTGTCTCCTTCGTCTCCTGTAAGAAGGACGAAGCCCCTAAGCCTCCTGTCGTCCCTCCCGTCCCTGTATTCCCTAAGCCAGAGGTCAATCCCAACGCTACGCCTTATGTCACTCGAGTCCTCGAGTACCTACCAGCCGTGGGGCAGTTCACCAACGAGCTCCCCGAGTACGAAGATGGGGACACTCAGGAGAAGATGAACGAGAAGGCACTCGAATACCTAGCCAACAACCAGCGTAGCCTCGTCACCCTCGGTGGCTGGGGAGGCTACATCACTGTAGGCTTCGACCATACCATCCTCAACGTCCCTGGCAAGCGTGACTTCCGAGTCCTAGGCAATGCCTTCTATGCCAATGAAAATAAGGACCCTTATGATGGTGGTAGCTGTGAACCCGGTGTGATCATGGTAGCCTACGACGTGAACCGCAATGGTAAGCCTGACGAGAACGAATGGTATGAGATCGAGGGTAGCGCCCACGTAGATCATACCAAGGAACCTTGGTACGACCTTGTGAAGGCTGTCCCTGGCTCGGATATGAACTTCTACCGAGACTACGAGTTGACCTATGAGCGCCCCACTAAGGAAGAGATGTCTCCCGACACCGGCGTCCCCTTCGTAGGGATCGTGCAGTACGTACACTGGACCGACAATAAGGGTGGCTCTGGTTGGCTACCTAAGAATACCTTCCACAAGCAGACCTACTACCCCAAGTGGATCAAGGGAGATAAGTTCACCTTCCGTGGTACACGCCTACCACAGAACTCCAGAGACCAGAGTGGTGTAGGGCGCTACTATGTCCTCTTCAAGTTCCGCTACGGCTATGCAGACAATGAGAAGAACGACCTAGCCGACTCCGCTATCGATATTGACTGGGCCATCGATAAGTATGGTCGCAAGGTACACCTCCCCGGTATCGACTTCGTACGCATCCATACAGGTGTCAACCAGGTCAACGGCTGGCTCGGTGAATGCTCTACTGAGGTAGCAGGCGTCAATGACCTACACCTCCTCAAGGAGGACATCCCCACCAGATAGATAAGACAAACCTAAACTCATCACTATATGAATAAGAAACTCCTCCTCGCAGGGCTCGCTGGTATCCTCAGCCTGGCTACTGCTTGTAAGAAGGATGATCCTTCGCCCAAGCCTACCCCCACCCCTCAGCCTGGGTTTACGATCGAGGCTAAGACGACCGACCTCCTACAGTTTGATACCGTACGCCTCTCTGCTCAGGGAGCGAAGGCCGATGCTAAACTCAGCTGGGTGATCAATGGCAAGGAAGTCGCCGAAGGCAAGGACTACGCCTTCACCCAGCCTCGTGTAGGTCGCTATCAGGTAAGCCTCGTAGACAAGACGAGCGGGGAGAAGGTAAGCAAGGACTTCTCTGTCACCGCTCGCTTCACCTCGGGAGCCTTCCTCCTCAACGAGGGGAACTTCGGCAACGAGACGGGTACGCTTACCTATATCGACGCCTCGAAGCAGTTTGTCCTCGACAGCGCTTACATCCGTGTCAATGGCACGAAGCTCGGTAATGTCTGCCAGGATATGACCTTTGCCAATGGTAAGGTCTACATCATCTCGCAGAATGGTCCTAAGAATGGGGGCGAAGGCCTACTGACCATCGCAGACGCCAAGACGCTAGAGAAGCACAAGGTCATCAACGACGCTACTCTCGCCAAGGACTGGCCTACGCATATCGCTGTCGTCCATAGTCGCATCTACCTCCGTGGGAATAGCGGTATCTACCGAGGTACAGAGGAGGGCAGCTTCAAGCTCATCCCAGGTACGGAGAAGGCTAACAAGCTTCGTATGGTCACCATCGGTGAGCTCGTCATCGCTACGACGTCTACGAATAAGCTCCTAGTGATCCAGGACGAGGAAGTGAAGCAGACCTTCACCCTTCCCGAAGGCTCACCCTCAGGGCTAGCACTTGCTCCTGACGGTCAGCTCTGGCTCTCTTACTCCAAGCCTAATACCCTAGCCAAGGTAAGCGTATCTGCTTCGGGTGTCAAGATCCTCGACAAGCACACCACTACTCAGTCGCTTGACAAGAAGTATACGGCAACCTCTGCCATCTTCGCTCGTGCTAATCAGATCTTCTTCACGGAGCAGACCTCGGTCATCTACCGCCACGACTTCTCTACGGGTGAGACTAAGGAGATCGTCGATGTCCAGAAGGTAGATAAGCAGGCTAAGATGTACTACAATAGCCTCGGCATTGATCCCAAGACCGGACATATCTACTATGCTTCCTTCGGAGACTATAGCACCTACAAGAAGAACGTCACGCTGGTCCTCGATCACGACGGGAAGGTCCTCCTGAAGCGTGAGCATGTGAATGCCTTCCCCGCAGGCTTCTACTTCATCCCATAGCGAAGGCTCGGCTCAGAGCTTTGAGCACGGATATAGCCCTCGCTTAACTCGAACATCGTATTCACCGGACGCTTTGGTCTTACCCCTTCGGGGGCTAAGGTCAAAGCGTACCTTGAGTAATAATCATTCACTAAATTACATCACCTCTCGATGAAGAAATCTCTTCTATCCGCACTGACGCTTCTCGCCATTGGCTCAGGGGTATCTAGCTGTAGCAAGGGTGCACAGGATGCCCCACGTACAGGAGACCTCTCTGCTGAGACAGAGCTCACTGCTCCCCTCTCCGGCTCGCTCCAGACAGACAGTCTGGCGCTGGTCGATCTCTTCAACTCCCTCGGTGGGATGAACTGGTCTAACTCCAACTACTGGGCAAGCGAACAGCCCGTCAGCAAGTGGTACGGCGTCCAGGTAACTAAGGTCGCTGGTGAGCCTCGTGTCACGGCGCTCTACCTAGGGGCGAACAACCTCAAGGGCACCATCCCTGCCTCTATCGGTCAGCTCACGGCGCTACGTACGCTCCAGCTCCAGTACAACCGTGAGATCTCAGGGAGCATCCCCGAGGAGCTCTTCCAGCTCACCCGCCTGAACTCCCTGCGTCTACGCTTCACGAACCTCACGGGTGAACTGCCTGCTGCCATCGGTCAGCTCAAGGAGATCGACACCCTTGACCTAAGCAACAGCCGCTACGACCTCAGTCAGTGGTGGAATGGCGATCCAAAGACGGCTCGTGAGCATCGCGATAATAAGTACACGCTCTCTGGAAAGCTCCCCCGTGAGATCGGACAGCTGACCAAGGCTCGCTACATCGACCTCTCCTTCCAGGGCTTCACGGGCGAACTTCCCGCTGAGCTAGGCAACCTCTCTGCCCTGCACTACCTCTCCATCTACGGCTGTCACTTCACCGGTGGCATTCCTGCAGAGCTTGGCAGGCTGCAGCGTCTGGAGTACCTCTCCGCAGGGCTCAACGAGCTCTCTAAGCCCCTGCCCGCTGAACTAGGTAATCTCTCCAACCTACGAGAGCTCCTCGTCAGCTACAACAAGATCGAAGGGCAGATCCCTGCCTCGCTTGGTCGCCTGAAGAAGCTCAAGAACCTCAACCTCGAGCACAACCAGCTCTCCGGTAGCATTCCCGCTGAGCTCGCTTCGCTGGAAGGCCTCTATCAGATCTACCTCAACGATAACCAGCTCTCTGGCCAGATCCCCGCTGACTTCGGTGGTGCACAGCAGAACAACCTTCTCTGGGTGGACCTCCGCAACAACCAGCTCACCGGTAGCATCCCCGCCCGCATCAAGCGTACACTGCCTGAGGCTGAGAAGTATGCCGCCATCCAGGGCATCCCTAGCTACGGCTACACGATCTTCGTTCTCTCAGGGAACAAGCTCACGGGCTCCATCCCTGCCGAATATCTCGCCTACCCCAAGACGCTGAAGCACCTCGTGCCTCAGCAGGAGGGCTATGGCTTCACCAACGGGCCTAAGTAATCTGGCTCGCTCAGCCTCTCCCTCAGAGCTCTGAGGGAGAGGCTGTCCCCTTTATTTATCACAACCAATTCATCACTATGATTAAGAAGTTTCTAGCCCTAGCCTTAACACTGACTCTAGGTCTTAGCTCATGTACCTCGGATGATGTGACACCCGTCCTCCCTAAGAGCGGGATCAAGATCGACAAGGGGGTACTCTCCGCTTATCCTGAGAAGGAGATCATGCCTACAGAGCTTGTCTCTCTACCTGAGGTCACCGAGATCGCAGATAAGGTCTTCGAAGGCTACAAGACCCTCAGAACCCTTCAAGCACCTAAGCTCACCAAGATCGGTGCAGCAGCCTTCAAGGGCTCTTCGCTCAAGAGCCTCCAGCTCGGTGCTACCGTGCCTACCGTCGGCGAAGGAGCCTTCGATGGAACCTCCGAGGAGAAGGATCTCGTCGTACCTGCAGAGAAGGTCGCTGACTTCATAGACTTCGCTAAGAAGTATCACTTCATGACCATCAACGGCACTCCTCTCCCAGGCACTCAGATCGAGATCGAGAATGGTGTCCTCCTCAACTATCCTATTGACAAGACTCCCGAGGATGGCGTAGTCAAGCTCGACGCTTCTGTCAGAGAGATCGCTGACCATGTATTTGAAGGGAACATCCGTCTCAAGGAGATCCATGCTCCTGGTATCAAGAAGATCGGTGCTGCTGCCTTCAAGGGCTGTATCGGACTTGTGAAGGTCGATTTCGGCGGGGCACAGCGTCCTCCCCTTGCCCTCGACGAAACCGACAAGGAGTTTGGGACAGCAGCGGATGCCTTCTGGGGCACTCCTGAAGACAAGGTACTTACCTTCAATGAAGCCAACAACCCGAACTTCCTGCAGTACTTCGAGTACATCGCCCGCCACCACTTCGCTAAGCTTGATGGGATCACCATCCCTGCAGAGCTAGACAAGAAGTATTTCAGGGTCAAGAATGGTGTACTCACAGGTATCACGCAGGCTGGTCAGAGCTTCCTCTCTGGTCTGGGTAAGAACGGCGTCCTCGTCCTTCCTTCCAATATCAAGCAGATCGATGGTCAGGTATTCAATGAGAAGTTCCAGAACTTCAAGGCCATCTACGCTGAAGGGGTCGAATCAATAGGGCTCTATGCCTTCAACGCTACAGCGAGCCTCAACTTCGCTCACCTGCCTAACCTGAAGAGCATCGGCGAAGGCTCCTTCACCGACAACGCTTCATTGACGGCTGTGAACTTCCCCAAGCTGGAGGAAGTCGGTCCTGTCTGCTTCTCTGGTGGAGCTAGCTTTAGCGGGAATGGTCTGAAGATCCAGTACGTCAGCCTCCCTGCTGTCAAGACTATTGGTAGCGGAGCCTTCCACGGCAACTACAAGAACTCCGGCGTCGTCTTCGTCCTCGGAGCACAGCCTAAGGTCGACACCAAGCCCTATGAAGACTATCCTCAGACTGGCTTCGTAGCCTTCGGTCAGCTCAAGGAGCCCGTCCTCTACACGACGCCTGAAAACCTGAAGACCTATACCCTCACCGACGGTAAGTGGATGAACTTCACCGTCAAGGAGCTGAAGTAAGCGCTCCCTCACGAAGGCGAGGTAGTCCACCCCCGTGGCTACCTCGCCTTCTTACTTTTCTTTCCTCTGTATCCGCCTCAGACTATGAATTACCGCCTCTATGGAGTGGTGCTTGCCCTCGGCCTCCTTACGGCCTGTGGTGACAAGTCGACACCCCTACCACAGCCCCAGCCGAAGCCTTCTCCCACCCCCACCCCTACACCACCTCCTACCCCACAGCCCCCAGCCTACGAGGGTTACCAAGGCTATACCCTCCTCTTCAACCAAGGACTGGGCTCCGTCCTGACGAGCCAGCCTAGCGAAGTCGGCGTATCCCCGTCACTCTACATCCTCGATAGGAAGGGTGAGGGTCTCACCACCATCTTCTCCGAGAAGGGAGCTGAAGGCACTAAAGACTTCGAGGGCAAGGGAGAAATCTGCGAAGGTACCCTCAGCCCTGCCGGGGACTACCTAGCATATCTAGCTAAGTACGACTTCACGGGCTCCAAGCATGCTTCCCGTCTTCTCCTCTTCGAGGCAAAGACGCTGAAGATCGTCAAGAACCTCCTCATCCGCCAGCCTGGCGACGGGGATGAATGGGTACGCCACTCCTTTACCCTCACCGACGGGTCTACCTATCTCTCCTTTGACAAGCGACACTACTACCGCCTCGACGTCGAGACGGGTGAGATGAAGCCATTATCAGGGATCTCAGGCTACGCTTCGGGCGGGGCAGCATGGGAGGACCACGGGTACTTCTTCGTTCGCTACGGCACGGCTGCCTTCGCCTTCGACAAAGGGAGTACAGTAGCCCGCCAGATACCCATCGTCCTCCCTGGTGCTACCATCAAGGACGTCTACCGAGCAGGCGGAGAGTGGCTCATCCTGCGAGACAGCTCCGCCCGCTACTATCTCTTCTCCATGAAGGAGGGGAAGGTGGTGGCTCGCTTCACCCTCACCGAGCAAGTCGGCCGCAGTATCTGCTATGATGCCCGCTCTGCCCGCCTATACTATTCGGGGAGTACCTCTAGCCAAGGGGGCTCCGACGCCAGGGAGCGTAGCGTCTACACAGCGAAGCTCACCCTCCCCAGCGAAGGGGCTAATGTCGAGGGAGTACAAGCTACTCGCTACTACACCATCGCAGGGCGTACGGAGGCGGACAATAGGCAGGGCTACAAGATGCAGATCGGGCTTAACCCCGACCTCGACGAACTCTTCGTATCCTACCTTGACCAAGGGCGCTCAGGTCCTCTCCTGCATGATCTGACGAAGGTCCTAGTCTTCCCGCTCTTCAAGGAGGGCAACGCCCCAGCGAAGAAGCTCCGTGAGCTTGACCTCCACTACGCAGCGGATGTCAATGCCATCTTCCTCAACGGCCGTCGCCCCTAGAGCCCCTAGGGTCACAGTGCCCTGAGACCAGCGAGGCTACCCCACAAGCTCCCTTAGCTCGTGGCGTAGCCTCGCCTCGTTTGTGGGGTAGCCCCACCATCATGGAGATTCTGGGGGAAAGCTGGGTACTTCTCAAGGGATACCTTTACCCCAAGGGGAGGCTCTCTACTACGACGTCCTCGAAGGGGAGCGCACTTCTCCCCAAGACCTACCCGCACTGCCCCGCTCCTATTATTTATGTATCTTGCGCCCGCTCTTGACTAAGCAGAGCGCTCCTCACTAGATGCTTCTACGCCTCCTCCTTCCCTTGCTCCTCCTCTGGAGCACGAGCCTCTCGGCTCAGGGCTTCGACTCCCTCATGCGTGCTCATGGTATGGTCGAAGTCACCCAGCTAGCCCCACATATCCGAGTCGAACTGAAGTACGCCACCCGAGACAACTTCATCGGGGAGAATATGTACGGCACGCTGAAGAAAGCCTACCTTCACCCGAATCTAGCCCGTGCACTGGCTCGTGCTCAGGGAGCCCTCGAAGCAGAGCTCCCTGGCTACCGCTTCCTCATCTACGACGCTGCCCGACCCCAGAGCGTACAGCGACGGATGTATCAGGCCGTGGCTGGTACGCCCAAGAAGATCTACGTGGCAGCACCTGAGCGAGGAGGACGGCACAACTATGGCGTAGCCGTCGATCTGACGATCATCGACGACAAGGGCAAGCCCCTAGATATGGGAAGCCCCTTCGATCACTTCGGCGAGGAAGCTCACCTAGGGAACGAAGAGGCTCGAGTACGTGCGGGGATCTTCTCCGAGGCAGTGCCACGCAATAGGGCGCTCATGCGTCGTCTGCTGGGGGCAGAAGGTCTGCGCCCCTACGACAAGGAGTGGTGGCACTATCAGGAACGTATGCCGATGAGCGAGGTGCGTAAGCGCTATCGCCTCTTAGCCTTCTAGTTCTGCCGTGAAGGCGGAGCTACGAGCACTCCCCCTCTGGGAGCAGGTATACTATAGATCGAGCGCTCGGGATGATGTATCCCGAGCGCTCGATCTGCTTGGTAGCTGTGTGTATCGGCGCTGAGCGGTAGAAGCTCGGCGCATGCTCTAGCTGGCGCTACCGAAGGCCAAGGGCTAGAGCTAGTGGTACGGGGCGGGGATTAGCTGAGGATCTCCTGCTGGAGACTGCCTACGAGGCTGCTGGCACCGATACGGAAGAAGCGATTGTCGAGCCATTCCTTGCCGAGGATCGCTTCTACTAGCGTGTAGTACTTCACTGCCTCTTCGGCCGAACGGATGCCCCCACTGAACTTCACCCCACGCTGCTCGCCATACTTGTCCTTGTATTCCCGGAGGACGGAGCAGAGGATGTAGGCGGCACGCAGGTCTGCACCTGGGTATTCCTTCCCCGTGGAAGTCTTGAGGAAGTCAGCCCCGGAGAAGAGGGCAAGGATGCTGGCTCGGCGTATCAGTTCGGGCTCCTTGAGCGCACCGGTCTCGAGGATGACCTTGAGGAGAGCACCTCGAGCCGTCGCTTTCTGCTCCTCGATCTCAGTAGAGGCTTCGAGGTAGTCGCCCGAGAGGAAAGCCCCTAGATTGAGCACGATATCGATCTCGTCGGCACCAGCGGCGATGGCCAGCGCTGTCTCGGCGATCTTCACCTCCGTGAAGCTCTGTGAGGCGGGGAAGGCACCACTGACACAGGCGACCTGTACGCCCGAAGCGGTGAGCACCTCACGCACGGTCTTGACGAAGTTGGGGTAGACACAGATGGCTGCTACCGAAGGGACATCCTCCGTACCCTCGAAGTCGTTGACGGAGCCCACGAGCTGAGCTACCTTCTCTTCGGTGTCTGCTCCTGCCAGCGTAGTGAGATCGATGGTGGAGTGGAGGAACTTCTTCACTTCACGAGTATTATTGCGCTCGTATCCCTCCTGGAGGATCTCAGAGATACGACGATCGATTTCCTCGAGGGAAAGGGCTGGGGCGAAGGCTTCAAAAGCCTCGGTGTACTTGGTTGTGTTTGTCTCTACCATGGGGTGAACTATTTCTTAGGTTCTATTTCTTCTTCGGGGACGGCTAGCTTGGGGTTGGAGCGGTGACGCTCCTGATCCCGCTGGGTCTTCTTCTCTAGGTTCTTCGTGAGAGCAGCCTCGAGATCGACACCGGTCTGATTAGCGATACAGAGGAGCACCCAGAGTACATCCGCCAGCTCGTCAGCGAGCTCTCGACCCTCGTCGCTCTTCTTGAAGCTCTGATCCCCGTACTGGCGTGCCATGAGGCGGGCTACCTCGCCCACTTCTTCGGTGAGGACAGCCATATTCGTCAGGGGGGAGAAGTAGCGCACGCCGTAGGTATGTATCCATTCGTCGACGAGGCGCTGAGCATCGGAGAGGGTCAGTCTGCTGTCTGTCATGAGGGTCGTATAGGAGCTGATTCGTTAGCCGTGGGAGGTGTACTCCCATCCTGCAAAGATAAGGGAATACCAGCGAGTGGCTCTCCCCCTACCTGTGGGGGAAGGATACATCCCTCTTCCTCCCCTCGAGTACAAAGCCTCGGAGGCGCTACTGCTACCTCCCTCGAAGCACTACTGGTGCCAGGAGAGAGGCGCTACTGGTACTAGGAGGCTAGGCCGACGGAGTGAGGGGGTGGAGGAGAAGCTTCTTCAGCTAAATCATTCTATTTAAGTAAACTTAACACAGAGAAGTAGAGGCTTATCAAGAAAATACTTGTACATTTGTTGTAGCGATAGGATTCCTCCCACGCCCGTAGCCCGTCCGCAGGAGTCCCGCCCCTTAGCTCACCGACAGACGCTCGCTTACTGTAAGCACACGCCCGCCACAACACCACCTGATCGTGTACCCAAGGCCCACCATCTTCACAGTAATAGTGATCTTCATCCTTTCACTACTAGCGTTCTTCATTTCGCTCTCTATGCAAATGATGAACCACCTCCTCCTGGGCGATCGATTCGGGATGATCGTGCTCTCCGTGGTCCTTCCCCTTGTGATCGTCTTCTTCTTAGCCCTGCTAGCAGCCCGCCAGTACAGCCAGAGCGCCTGGATCATCACTCCAGCTACCCTCCTGATATCTACAGGGCTGATCTCCCTGCTTTTCTCCCTCCTCCACTGCTTCTAGAGCGAGCATCCCGAGCCCGCCTAGATGAGCCACATCGAGAGGGGGCACTGCTCACAAGCGGAGCGAGACGACACTACAGCCCAGAGAGTATGAGGGAGCCCCGTCCCTGCTCCCCAGCAGAGGTACGGCCCAGCCTGAGAGCGCTAGAGCGGTCAGGGAAGCCCGCCTTGCGCGCCGATCCAGCCGGCCCTTCTGGGGGGCTCATATCTGAATTATTCCCTATCTTCGCAAGTCAATAGATAGTGGTATAATCCTTTATATATTCGATCGAGATGCAAACAGTAGTTAGCGGTATCCGCCCCACAGGCAACCTTCACCTAGGGAATTACTTTGGCGCCGTACGTGCCTTCATTCAGATGCAAGAGGAGTACAAGTGCTTCTTCTTCATCGCTGACTGGCATTCGCTCACTACGCACCCTCATCCCGACGACATCATCCGCAGTACCAATACCATCCTAGCGGAGTATCTGGCCTGCGGTATCGACCCTGAGAAGGCCACCATCTACGTACAGAGTGATGTACGTGAGGTGCTCGAGCTCTACCTCTACCTCAACATGAATGCCTACCTCGGCGAACTAGAGCGTACGACCTCCTTCAAGGACAAGGCTCGCCAGCAACCCGACAATGTCAACGCCGGCCTGCTGACCTATCCGTCCCTGATGGCTGCCGATATCCTCATGCACAAGGGCGACAAGGTACCCGTGGGCAAGGACCAAGAGCAGAATATGGAGATGGCACGTAAGTTCGCCCGTCGCTTCAATACTATCTACGGGGTGGACTTTTTCACCGAACCTCAGTCCTTCTCCCTAGGGGCACGTGCCCTGAAGGTGCCCGGGCTCGATGGCTCTGGGAAGATGGGTAAGAGCGAAGGCAATGCTATCTATCTCATCGATGACGAGAAGACCATCAGCAAGAAGGTCATGCGTGCCGTCACCGATGCAGGACCTACGGAGCCAAATAGCGAGAAGCCCGAGCCAATCCAGAATCTCTTCACGCTCATGGAGATCGTCTCAGCACCAGAGGTCTACCAGCACTTCGACGGGCTCTACAACGACTGTGCTATTCGCTACGGCGACATGAAGAAGCAGCTCGCTGCCGACATCAACGCCTTCTGCTCCCCTATCCGTGAGCGTATCCTCGACATCCGTGAGGACAAGGAGCTCCTCTCCCGTGTGGCCCGTATCGGCGCCGAGAAGGCTAGGGAGTCCGCCACCAAGACCATAGAGGAGATCCGACACATCATCGGCTTCCGCCCCCGCTAAATCAGCCTCATAAATAATAAGATCCTATACAGATGGAACTAATCGGAAAGATCGTGCAGGTGCTCCCCCTTCAGGAGGGAGTCTCCAAGGCCGGCAACCCCTGGAAAAAGCAGGAATATATCCTCGAAACCCTCGGCACGCAGTACCCCCGCAAGGTCTGCTTCAACCTCTTCGGTGACAATGTCGACAAGTTCCCCATGCAAGTGGGGCAAGACGTGACCGTCTCGATCGACATCGAGAGTCGTGAGTTCAACGGACGCTGGTACACAGATGTCCGTGCGTGGAATGTCCTCAACGGTGTCCAGCTCCCTGGTGCTCCCGTAGCAGCACCAGCGCCTGCTCCAGGCTTCGGTGCTCCTGCGGCTCCACAGCCCGTCGCTGCTGCTCCCGCAGCACCTACGGTAGCCCCCACGGCGGCCGACGACCTCCCCTTCTAGCTCTGCAGTAGCTCCGGCTACGCATGAGCCCCCTTGACCCATTAGACTACATACGCTCCCCTCGGGGCATAGTCTAGTGGGTCTTCTTTGGAGTATAGACTCACTCCCCTATCCTACCCTCACTAGGCCCTCTATCCTTATACGCTCGCCGATGCACCTGATGCTCCTAGCCGTAGGCAAGACCGACAGCCGGCATATCGAAGAGCTCACGAAGCTCTACGCCGACCGCCTCGGACACTACCTCCCCTTCACCCTTCAGATCATCCCCGACATCCGACGATCTAGCAAACTCTCCCCCGAGCTCCAGAAGCAAGCTGAGGGAGCGGAAATACTTCGTCTAGTGGCGCCGACAGACCGCCTGGTACTCTTCGACGAGCGGGGACGGGAGTTCTCGAGCAAGGCCTTCGCCTCCTACATAGAGCGGGCGATGGTCTCGGGGGAGCGTAGGATGATCTTCGTCATCGGCGGTCCCTACGGCTTCTCGGACGAAGTCTACGCCCGAGCCAATGACCGAGTCTCCCTGAGTCAGATGACCTTCTCTCACCAGATGGTACGCCTCTTCGCTGTGGAGCAGCTCTACCGAGCGCAGACGATCCTCCGTGGTGAGCCTTATCACCATGAGTAAGTCTCGCTACTTGTCCCTAGACACCACTACCTCGACCTAGATATATCATGCAGCTATGGTATCGACTTAGGAGTGTAACCCGCTCCTTAGGCCAAGGCTTCTACTACTGGATCTTAGTCCTGGCCCTCCTCCTGCCGAACATCGTCCTCTCGATCGTGATGCAACAGCCGATGATCGGCCGTGTGCTCAACATCCTCCTGATGCTCCCCCTCTATATGCTTCTCCTCTTAGGAGTGAAGCGACCAGGACGCATCTACTGGGGGCTGGGGGTACTCGTGCTCTTGCATGCCTTCCAGCTGGTACTGCTGACGATCTTCAGTGGCTCGGTGGTCGCCGTAGACATGATCCTCAATCTCTTCACCTCGGAGCCCGATGAAGCAGGAGAACTTCTCTCCAACATCCTCTGGCCCATCATCGGTGTCGGAGGCTTCTACCTACTGACCTTCGTCGTGGCGTGGCTCTCGGCTCGTGACCGCAGAGGCCTGACGCCTCGCTTCCGCCGACGTACAGGCCTCGTGGCTCTGCTGTGCCTCCTCATAGCCCTGCCTACCTATATAGGTGCTAAGAGACGCTTCCCCTACCTGCATCTACGGGCAGAGGTCTACCCGATGAGCGTCTTCTACAATATGTACCTGGCGACGAAGAAGCTTCATCAGGTACTCCACTACGATAGGACAAGCGAGGACTTTACCTTCCATGCCCAGTCGGAGCGACCCCGTGAAGAGCGAGAGATCTACGTGCTCATCCTCGGGGAGACTTCCCGTGCCTACAGCTGGAGTCTCTACGGCTATCCCCGCTCCACGACCCCTCGGCTCGACAGCATGGACAGAAGTGGGCTCATCGCCTTCTCCGACGTGCTCACCCAGTCGAATACCACCTACAAGAGCATCCCCATCATCCTCTCTCATGTCGACGCATCGAGCCCGGACGAACTCCCTAGGGTGAAGGGCATCCTCTCGGCCTTCCGTGAGGCTGGCTTCTACACGGCATACATCACCAATCAGCCGGGCAACCATAGCTACGTCGACTTCTTCGCTATGCAGGGTGACGAGCACCACCCGATACGCAAGGAGCTCCGCAAGACCAAGCGCCGCCTCTACGACTCCGATATGCTCCCCTACCTGAGTCGCCTGATGGCTAGTGACCATGCTAAGCTCTTCGTGGTACTGCATACCTACGGTAGCCACTTCAGCTATCGTGACCGCTATCCCCAGGAGGAAGGCTTCTTCCCTATCGACCATCGCTACTCGGGCTCGAAGGCCGATAGCATCATGCTCCGCAATGCGTATGACAATGCCATCCGACAGACGGACAAGTTCATCACCTCCGTGATCGACATGCTTGCCTCGGGCGACCGAGCAGCGTCGATGCTCTATATCTCCGACCACGGCGAGGATGTCTTCGACGATGATCGGGAGCGCTTCCTACACTCGTCGCCAGATGTCTCCTACTACCAGCTCCATGTACCCCTTCTCCTGTGGAGCTCCCCCAGCTGGAGACAGGCTCACCCCCAACTCTTTGCCTCGGCACGAGCCAACGAGCGAGAAGCCATCTCCTCCAACTCCGTCTTCCATACCCTCCTGGAGCTAGCAGGCATACGTACCCCGTACCGAAACGATCGCCTCTCGCTCGTGAGCTCTAAGTTCCGTGGGGGCGTACGCTTCTACCTCAATGACCGCTACGAGTGTGTGCCGATCGAAGACCTAGGCCTGTCGGAAGAGGACCTCAGCCTCTTCCAAGCGAAGGGACTGAAGATCCATCCCCACCCCTGTCCCTAGCGCAGAGGAAATAGGACTCCCTGATGATGAGTCAGGTGCTCCATAGCACCCCCAAAGAGTAAGCTCCGAGAAGTGTATCCAGCGATACCTTCTCGGAGCTTGTCCTATATATAGGTAGTAGCTCAGTCGATCTAATGCCCTTGCGATAGAAGCACCCACATGAGCGCTCTCCCGATCCACCTTCTCTCCCAATCCTCTCCCTAGAAGAGGCTGAAAAGAGGGCAAAGTACAGCCACCTTCGTACCAGCACTGAAAAGCAAATGTTATTTTATATAAATTTTTAGAAGTAAGGCACTTAGTGACTCTATTGAGTGAAAGAAATACCTACCTTTATACACCCTTTTATCACTAACTAAATACAAACCTATGAAACGAATGAAGACTGTCAGTAGTCTGCTCCTCCTAGGGAGCTTGCTACCTGGATTCGCCTCCAGTGAGGCCAGCGCTTCGGAAGCACAGGCTCCACGAGTCGAGGCACAAGCCCAGCAGGCTGGCACCCTCACAGGGAGTGTCAAGGACTCCAAGGGCGAACCGATCATCGGAGCCTCTATCCTCGTCAAGGGGAGCGGTAAGGGCGTCCTGACCGATCCCAAGGGTCACTTCTCCCTCAAAGGCGTCAAGCCAGGAGCAGAGGTCACCATCTCCTGTGTCGGCTACAAAAGCCAAACGCTCCGCTGGACAGGTGCTGCTCTGGAGGTCGTGCTAGAGGACACCGCTACCCAGCTCAGTGGTGTCGTCGTCACGGCCCTAGGGATACGCCGGGAGCGCAAAGCCCTCGGCTACGCCATGCAGGAAGTCAAGGGTGACCAGCTCATGGCCGTACGTGAATCAAACATCACCAACGCGCTCTCCGGTAAGGTCTCCGGTATCCAGATCATCAAGGGATCGAGTGGGCCAGGCTCCTCGTCCAAGATCGTCCTACGTGGGAGTAGCTCGCTCTCGGGGAGCAACCAGCCACTGATCGTCGTCGACGGTGTCCCCCTAGACAATACCACCGGTAGTACCAACAACGACTTCTGGAATCCCTCGTCCGACATGGGGAACGGCCTCTCGGACATCAATGCCGACGATATCGAGAGCATGACCGTCCTCAAGGGGGCTTCGGCAGCCGCTCTCTACGGCTCCCGTGCTGGTAACGGTGTCATCCAGATCATCACGAAGAGCGGGCGCAAGAACAAGGGCCTCGGTGTCACCATCTCCTCCTCGGTAGGTGTCGAACGTCTCTTCATGAGTCCTAAGCTCCAGAACGAATTCGGGCAAGGTACCGAAGGGGCGTACAAGGACAATGTATCCACCAGCTGGGGTCCTCGCATCGAGGGACAAGAGTACACGAAGTGGGATGGCACGAAGGCACGCATGCAGGCCTATGATAATGTAGCCAACTACTTCCGCTCAGGGGTAGACCTCACGGAGAACCTCGCCTTCTCTCAGATGTACGATCGTACCTCGATCTATTCGTCCGTGACCCGTACTGACAATCAGAGTCATATCCCAGGTTCTTCGCTAGGGCGTACGAATATGACGCTACGTGCTACGACTAAGTTCGGCCCTAGTGATCGCTGGAGTACCGATACCAAGGTGCAGTACATTCGTTCCTTCGTGCAAAACCGTCCTCTCAATGGGCGCAATGCATCGAATGCCTTCTATACCATGTATTCTCTACCCCGTAGTATGGATATCCGAGACTTCTCAGACGCTCGCACCCCTCAGGGGGCTATGCGCTGGTATGGCGTCGGTAGCCAGGTGAACCCCTACTGGGCTAGCAAGTATAACCTCAACAGTGATACCCGTGACCGATTCCTACTCAGTGCTGCTCTGAAGTACAAGATCACCGACTGGCTCAATGCCGAGCTCCGCTTTGGCTCTGACCAGTACTCCACCCGTATCGAGCGTAAGACTCACTCCGGCTCGCCGATCGTAGGCGGTGGAGGTAAGTACGAGACGGAGCAGATCAAGTTCTACGAGAATAACTACAGCTTCCTCCTCTCGGCGCACAAGGATCATCTCTTCGGCAAGCTCGGGGCTTCTGCCTCTATCGGAGGGAACCTCATGGAGCGCAAGCTCAACGGCCTCAGAGCTAGTGTCAGTCAGCTCATCATCCCGAACCTCTTCTCCCTCTCCAATGGTGTCGACAAGCCTGACAACGTAGAGACCTTCAGCCACAAGAAGATCAACTCCCTCTACGGGACGATGCAGCTGAACTGGGATGGCTACTTCTTCGTCGATGGGACACTGCGCAATGACTGGTCCTCCTCACTAGCTAAGGCTAACCGCTCCTTCCTCTATCCTTCGCTGAGCTCTTCGCTCGTCATCACCGACCTCCTACGCAAGCAGGACATCGAGCTACCCCAGTGGATCTCCTTCGCTAAGGTCAGAGCTTCGATAGCCCAGGTAGGTAATGACCTCGAGCCCTATCAGCTCTATAGCACCTACAAGATCGAAAAGGATCCTAACGGGGGGACGATGGCCAATGTCGACAACACCCTCTACAGCGACAAGGTCCGTAGCGAGCTCATCAAGTCTCGTGAAGTAGGCCTAGAGCTCCGACTCTTCGACAACCGTCTCGGCTTCGACCTCGCTTGGTATCGTAGTAATGCGACAAACCAGCTCATCCGACTGCCTATGGACCCTGCCAGTGGCTATGAAGCGAAGATCATCAACGCGGGGGACATCCAGAACGAGGGCTTCGAACTCATGGTCACTGCCGACATCCTACGCAGTGAAGCCTTCAAGTGGAACGCTCAGCTCAACCTCTCCCACAACGAGAACCGCATCATCAAGCTCTACCAGGGCAATGGTCAGGATTCGCCCGTCACAGAGTACGACCTCGGCACCTATGACAACCTCCAGATCCTAGCACGTGAGGGAGGTAAGTACGGGGAGATCTGGGGTACGACCTTCAAGCGTGTCGAGGATCCCTCTAGCCCGCTCTACGGCAAGATCCTCACCGATGCCGACGGTCTACCTATAGCAGGCGAGAAGAAGAAGCTCGGTGATCAGCAGCCCGACCTACTAGCAGGGCTTACCAACACGTTCTCCTTCGCAGGCTTTGATCTAAGCTTCCTCGTCGATGCTCGCATAGGCGGGAAGATGTTCTCGGGGACCAACCACGCCCTGCAGGCTAATGGTTCGTCTGCTAACACGGCAGTAAACGGGCGAAAGAAGTTCGTCGTCGATGGGGCCGTCGAGAAGAACGTAGGTGGAAAGAAGGTCTACGAGAAGAATACGACGGAAGTCACTCCCCAAGACTACTGGGGTGCTATCTCCGGGCGTAGCGGTAACCTCGGGATCAATGAAGCTAATGTCTTCGACGCTACCAGCGTCCGTCTGCGCAACATTGCCCTGAGCTACACCCTCCCTCAGAGCCTCCTGAGGAAGACTCCTATCACCAGAGCTAAGCTAGGCTTCTCCTGCAACAATGTCTGGATGATCAAGAGCTACATGAACGGTGTAGACCCCGAGTCTGTCTTCGCTACCGGGTCGAATGCGACGGGCTATGAGTTCGCCTCCTCCCCCACTACTCGCTCCTTCCTCTTCAACATCACGCTTGGCTTCTAGCCGCCCTTATCCGCATATAGATCATGAATAAGAAGAATATGCTCCTGGCGGGTTTAGCCTCCTGCGCTATGCTCTGCCTGTCTACCTCCTGCCGAGACTTCGATGATGTCAACAACAACCCTGTGGCAGCCGATAGAGAGCAAGTACTACCCGAATACCTCATCAACCGAGGGATCCTAGCTACTCAGCTCAATCCCCACGTCGCTGAGCGTGCCTTCATCCTCTACTGGAAGACCGCTGGCCACCAGCATCGTGCTGGAGGTCTCTCCCTCGGGGGCTTCAATGATGGCTGGAGTAGTGACTACTACAGCCGTATGTCCACCGAAGGGCTCAAGCCCCTCTACGAAGCTATTGCCCTAGCAGAAGAGCGCATCAAGGACGGCTCTGCTCGTCCCTTCGAGCCTACGATCCTCTCTGTAGCTCGTATCTGGCGTGCCTACCAGCTGTCCGAGATCTGCGACATGTTTGGTGTCGTGGCCATCAATGGCTATATGGGTACTAACCCTACCTATGTAGGAGCTAAGGAAGCCTACAGCTATATGCTCAAGGAGCTCAAGGAAGCCTCCGAGACGCTCAAGACTTCTCCCTCCCCCAAGCCATCAGACGATGCTCGTGTCACTTCCCTAGACTATGCCTACAAGTACAATGCTAGTAAGTGGCGTGCCTTTGCGAACTCCCTCCGTATGCGTCTAGCTATGCGTCTCTCTGAGGTAGACCCAGAGACAGCTAAGACGAACTTCGAGGAAGCAGCTGCCGCTGGCGGTATCCTCCAGGCAAGTGATCGCCTAGAGATCCAGGAGAAGGACGGCTGGGATGACCTCACAGGCGTCATGAGCCGTCAGTGGAACCACCAGCTCATCTCTTCGACGTACAACAACCTTGTACTCGGTCTCGGCGGTGTCTCTTCAGCAAAGCAACTCCCCGAAGAGCGGTACAAGAAGTACTTCAAGGAAGCCAACTACCTCGGTATTCGCTACCAGCATCACTTCCCTCTGACGACGACAGACCCCTCCCGAGGCTTCTACCTCGATGGGCTACCTGCGACGATCGACCCTCGTGCCTACAAGACCTTCATCATCACAGGCGATACGCTCAACCCTGAGTTCTGCTTCTACCCCTCCTGGGCTCCTGATGCAGCTAAGAAGACAGACTATAGCCTCAAGAAGGTCGGCGAGAGTGACAAGGAGTTCGAGAAGATAGATACACGCTTCACTTGGAATACCTGGGTCAGCGGTTCTTGGGGTACACTCAGTGCCATCAATGACCTGCAGCAGATAGGTACGATGCCCCGTCTAGCCAATAAGTACCGCAATAGTACCAGCAAGCGTATCTTCTTCGCTGAGTGGGAGACTTACTTCCTGCTGGCTGAAGCCTCTGTCCGTGGCTGGAATGTCTCTATGAGCGCTAAGAATGCCTACGAAGCAGGCGTAAAGGCAAGCTTCGCCTACCACGGTGCTGGCTTCGTCAGTGAGTACCTAGCATCTACCGACTACAACCGTGTCGGTACCTCCGTCGCTTGGGATCACACGGCAGAGCCTAGCGCTACGGTAGCTATGAAGTACATCGACGGCTACACGAAGACGGCAGGTACCTATACCTACCGCTACCCTGAGATGAAGAGCCGTCTCTATACTAAGGCGATGAATGACCATCTGACGAAGATCATCACCCAGAAGTTCATCGCCAATACACCCTGGCTACCACTGGAGACATGGAATGATTTCCGTCGCCTCGGTCTCCCCTTCTTCGAAACGCCTGCGGTAGAGAAGGCACTGGACAACATGCCTCAGCTCACCTCGAGTAACTTCGAGACCGTCTCCATCGACTTCTTCCCACAGCGCCTCCCTCTGCCTAGCAATATCGTCAACGGCAATAGACAGGGACATGAGAGTGCTGTCAAGGCCCTCGGTGGCGAGGATAAGGTCTTCACCCCGATCTACTGGGCTAAGAAGAAGTAGCACACCTACCTCCTCCCTTAGTATCTAGGATAGAGAGAAGCCCTCTGGAGCTGTACGCTCCAGAGGGCTTCTCCTATTATATAGCTTCCTTAAGCGACTCCCTTCTCCCTAGGGAAGCAGGAGCGAACTATCCCCGTAGCTCAGGAAGCGGAAGTCATGCGTGAGGGCATAGTCATAGACACGATGCCAGTCCTCACCGATCAGGGGATACCAGGAAAGTGTATTGAATTATTAGATACATCTAAAATTTAGGAAGTTGAGGGGGCATCTGGAGAGGGAAGGTGATTACATAATGATTATTATAAATAGGGTAGTTACTCATAACTTCTGAACACAAGAGTTTTATATATAACAAGTCCCCTATGGCCTATCGCTATAGGGGACTTGGAAGTTTGTCTTATGTCCATTAGACGTTAAGAGAATCTTTCTACTAAGATGGTCTTACTGGTTTTCCAGGCTTTCCTGGAGGAGGTGTTGGACTTGGTTTTTTCGGGCTTTCGGGCTTTCCTGGACGAGGAGGGCCTGGATTATTTTTGTATTTCTCATATTCAAGGGGGGGGGGAAGCTCAGGACGACCGTTGCGAGGCAGAGGCTGAGACTTAGGATCGGGACGACGTTGATGGTCCCCATCTGTTTGTGGTAGTCTACATTTTTTTAGACGCTTAATTTCTTGGAGCTTTTCCTTGTTGCAATCTGATAATTCCTTCATAAGCGACACTATTGACTTAAAGTAAAAGATTAAGGTTACTATATTAGGACCGGAAATCGTCGCTCCCAGAGCCTCCACTTGCACCGACAGCATAACCTCCCTTTGGCATGGATTCATTTGGCGCATAGCTTCACTCCAAATCATCCGATCTCCAGGAGACATGCGGAAACCTCTTTTTCCATACAAACTCTGATGATATAGCTCAATCATATCCTCTCTCATATAGCTTATCATCTTAAGGCGTAGTTGTATACGATCTTGAATAGCTAGTGAATAAGATTGGTAGACCTCACTCTGTTCATAGCTACGTACTGCTCGGAAATATCTCTCATGATCCGGATCGAGTGATAGCTCACATAATGAGATTAAGGAGTCTCTTACCTCGGAAGGTAGTACTATATGTGAGTTGCTCCCTTCAGAGGAGAATTCCAAGGAAAGGTTAGAAATCTCTTGGAGCAAGGTCTTCTCCTTATCGGACAAGTTTTCATATACAGATAGACTATCTGATAATTCTTGAGACCTGAAACCTTGAGTGGGTTTGTCCTGATCCATGGGGTTCTGCATGAGATCTCTGATGAGCTGGGTATAGGTATGAGCTTGCTCATCAACTGTAGCAGGAGCGTGAACTTGATTCTGCTCCTTACTGGTGGTTGGTGCTTCGTGTGCGCAAGAGTAGGTTGCTAAACAAAGACCTAGGGCTAATAGCGATTTAGGTATTTTCATCTCGCTAGTTGATTAGAGGGGTTAGATAAGGGGTTCGTGACTATGGGCTGTCTAATGACTCATCCTCTTGACAAGACTTAACTTCAGTACAAAGATAAAAATATTATGCAAACGTGGCTTTGATTAGATTATATGAACTCGTTGTAGGTGTGAGAAGCCTATATAAAGAGTATTCGAGAGGTTTCGCTATGGCAGGAGGAGTGAGCTATCCCCGTAGCTCAGGAAGCGGAAGTCATGCGTGAGGGCATAGTCATAGACACGATGCCAGTCCTCACCGATCAGTGCTGCGATGAGCAGGAGGAGCGTGCTGTGAGGCTGGTGGAAGTTCGTCACCATCCCTCGGATGATCCGGTAGGTGTAGCTGGGTGCGATGATGATGCTTGTGGGGAAGACCAACGTCTCCTCGCTATGTGCCTCAAGGTAGCTAAGGAGTGCTCCGAACGCTGCATCTGCTGTCAGCTCTTCCTTAGGCTCACCCTCATAGGGTTGCCACTGCTCCACATGAAGTTCCCCCATCGGAGTCTCGGGATGATGATGGAGATAGACCCCTAGATGATAGAGGCTCTCCAACGTACGCACCGAGGTTGTGCCTACAGCGATGATACGCCCGAGGCTCCTTCGGAGCTCCTCGATGGTCTGACGACTGAGACTAATAAGCTCGGCATGCATCTCATGTTCCCCGATCTGCTCGGCCTTCACGGGGCGGAAGGTACCCGCCCCTACGTGTAGGGTCACGTCAAGTACAGGTACTCCCCTTTGGCGAAGCTCTTCGAAGACCTCGGGTGTAAAGTGCAAGCCTGCCGTAGGAGCAGCTACCGAACCAGCATGCTGGGCATAGACCGTCTGATAGGTCTCTAGGTCCTTCGCCTCCGTCTCACGACCAAGGTAGGGAGGGATGGGAAGGATGCCCATGAGCTCCAGCAGTTCGCCGAAGGTATAGCGATCATTGTCCCAGGAGAAGCGTACTTCTGCTTCACCCGTACGCTCAGCAGTGAGGAGCACTTCGCCTAGCTCATCGCTCTGGATAAGACGTGTTACACGGGAGCCGACCTTGAAGCGCTTAGCATTCCCTACAAGGCAATGCCATGAGCAGGCGTGACGCTCCGTGAGAGCAAGCTCATAGGAAGTAGGACTTGCTGGATCAAGGCAGAAGATCTCAATACGAGCCCCTGACTCCTTTTGGAAGAGGAGACGTGCACGGATAACCTTCGAATTGTTGCGCACCAGCACCGTCCCCTCGGGCAAGAGGCTAGGTAGATCACGGAAGGTAAATTCCGTAATCTCCCCCGAGCTATAGCGAAGGAGCTTAGAGCTACTTCTGTCGGCAAGGGGGTACTTAGCTATGCGCTCATCTGGCAGGGGATAGTCGTAGTCGGCTATCTGAATATCTTGGGGACGGATCTTATTCTCGTTCATGCTTCTAAGGAGCTCATTAGAGTGGCACAAAAGTACACAAAAGAGAGGGGATGCTCCCCAGGGAGCGAGGTAAGCCCTTTACTCTTCCTCCTACCTAAGCTCCATCTCTGCAAGGGGGAGCGAGAGGGCTTTACTCCAGAGGGCTGGAGGCTTTTAGCTAACTTTGTGAGCAAGAGATCCAATCGAATATATAGACGAGATGAAGGAAAACCCAAGCTATACATACCAAGAGGCTTCTCAGCGCCTTGATGCGATCGTCCGACGCATCGAGCAGGAGAGCCCCGATGTCGATGAACTTACGGGCCTCGTAGAGGAGGCGGTACAGCTCACGAAGTTCTGCCGAGAGAAGCTCACCAAAGCCGATAAGCAACTCTCCAAGCTCATGGCACAGCTCAGCGAAGAGCCTGAGGAAGGAACGAATGAATAAAGAGCGCTACGCCATCATCGTCGCTGGAGGTCGAGGCCTGCGCATGGGTGGGGAACTGCCGAAGCAATTCCTTCCCCTTAGCGGGAAGCCCGTCCTCATGCGCACCCTAGAGCTCTTCGAAGGAGAGGTGAGTCGGATCATCTTGGTACTGCCCGAGGATCATATCCCCTTCTGGGAGGAGCTCTGCCAGCGGTATCACTTCACCCTACCCCACACCGTAGCCCTCGGTGGAGAAACCCGCTTCCACTCCGTACGCTCGGGTCTTAGTCACCTACCACAAGCGGGGCTAGTAGCCGTACATGATGGGGTACGCCCCCTAGCTAGTAGAGCCCTCATCCGTCGCTCCTTCGAAGAGGCTGAGCGAAGTGGTGCTGCCCTACCCGCCTGCCCCGTGACAGATAGCCTAAGACTTCGCCAAGATGATGGGAAAAGCGAAGCTGTCGATCGCTCCCGCTACGTGGCAGTACAGACCCCACAGACCTTCGACCTTGGGCGACTACAGCGGGCATATGGGCAGGCTTACTCCCCTCTCTTCACCGACGATGCTTCGGTCTACGAAGCTGCCTCACTTGGCTCCATCACCCTCATTGATGGTGAGGAGACGAACATCAAGCTCACGACTCCTCGTGATCTGCTCCTAGCCGAACTCCTCCTTCGTGAGAAGTAGCCTTCTTCACTAGGAAGCTCCCTACTCTATCGATGCCTCAGGACTTCTTCCATACCCCGCTTACCTTCCTACCCAGTGTCGGACCTCGACGAGCTAAGGTACTCGCCGAAGAGCTCGACCTATATACCTATCTGGACCTGCTGCACTACTTCCCGACGAAGTACGTAGATCGCTCCCGTGTCTATACCATACGTGAGCTACGGGGGGAGATGCCCTATGTCCAGCTACAAGGCTATATCCGTGACTTCAAGGAGGTAGGCGAAGGGCGAAAGAAGCGCCTCGTGGGTTACTTCTCCGACGGTACAGGGACAATCGAGCTGGTATGGTTCCGCTCCCTCTCGGTCATCAGGCATCTCTATGCCGAAGGGCGTATGTACATCATCTTCGGCAAGCCCGTTTACTTCAACGGCGCCTACAGCATCACCCATCCCGAGATCGATGATGAGTCGAAGGCGGAGCAAGTCAGTGGAGGGCTCATGCCCGTCTATCCCCTCACAGAGAAGCTCCGTCGTGCTGGTATCGCCAGCCGTCAGATGCGCCAGCTCCTCTACATCCTCAAGGAAGCCTGCCTACCCCATATCAAGGAGACGCTCCCCGAGGAAGTGATCCAGCGGGCTCGACTGATGTCCTATGCCGAAGCCATCGATCAGATCCACTTCCCTGAGAGTAAGGAAGGGCTGGAGGCAGCACGTAGGCGACTGAAGTTCGACGAACTCTTCTTCATCCAGCTCCGCCTACTGAGTATGAAGCGGGAGCGTAAGACCTTAGTTCCAGGGCTTCCCTTCCCTCGGGTGGGCGAAGGTGTGAAGGGACTCTATGCAAGCCTTCCCTTTGACCTGACGGGTGCACAGAAGCGAGTCATCCGAGAGATCCAGAGTGATCTCGTCGGAGGCAAACAGATGAATCGACTTATCCAGGGGGATGTAGGTAGTGGGAAGACCCTCGTAGCACTCTTCTCCATGCTCCTTGCCCTGGATAATGGCTACCAAGCCTGCATGATGGCTCCTACCGAGATCCTCGCACGGCAGCACTATGCTTCGCTGAGGGAATATCTAGAGCCGCTAGGCATCGAAGTAGGCCTCCTCATCGGCAGTACAAAGAAGCGGGAGCGACGGGTACTCCTCGAGGGGCTGAGCGAAGGGAGCCTTCGCCTCATCGTCGGGACGCATGCCCTGCTGGAGCCCGTCGTACAGTTCCACCACCTAGGGCTCGCCGTCATCGATGAGCAGCATCGCTTCGGTGTCGTCCAGCGCTCGGGGCTGTGGCAGAAGGGTGAGAGCTACCACCCGCATATCCTCATCATGAGCGCTACGCCTATTCCCCGCACGCTGGCGATGACCCTCTATGGGGATCTAGATATCTCGGTGATCGACGAACTACCACCAGGTCGTAAGCCCATCGAGACCTACCACCAGAGCGAGAGCCACATGTATGAGGTCTATCAGTTCCTCGGAGCGCAGATCGCTGAAGGGAGGCAAGCCTATGTCGTCTTCCCGATGATCGAAGAGAGCGAAGAGGCTTCTATGCGAGCTCTAGAGGAAGGGGTACGCAGGTACACGGAGCACTTCCCAGAGCTGAAGATCGTCCATGTGCATGGCAAGATGAAGCCCGAGGAGAAGGATGAGGCGATGCAAAGCTTCAGTTCGGGTGAAGCTCAGCTTCTACTAGCTACAACAGTGATTGAGGTAGGTGTCAATGTGCCGAATGCCTCCGTCATGGTCATCGAAGGGGCTAATCGCTTCGGTCTCTCTCAGCTCCATCAGCTCCGTGGCCGTGTAGGTCGTGGTGCTAGTCAGAGCTATTGTATCCTTGTCACGGGCAACGAGCTTGGCGAAGAGGCCAAGCGACGTATCGCCATCATGGTCGAGAGCAATGATGGCTTTGAGATCGCCGAGGAAGATATGCGTCTCCGAGGATTTGGGGAGATCGATGGTACCCGTCAGAGTGGCCAGCAGCTCAGTCTACGCATTGCCAATCCCGCCCTTGATGGAGCGATGGTCCAGTACACCCGAGAGCTCGCCGAGAGCATCCTCACCGAAGATCCCGAACTAAGCCTTCCCAAGAACTCCCTCCTAAGGCATCGCCTCCAAGAGATCTACTACGAGCGCCCTAACTGGAGCCAGATCTCCTAACCCCCATCCCAAAGCCACAGCGGGATCACGACGAAGATCCATCCAAGGGCGACCACAGAGATGCTGGCGGTCTCCCTCTCATCTATGCGCCTTCTTCGCTAGAGACATACTCCTCCGTAATTGAGTAGTATTAGAAAGTGCTATTTCGTGTTCTAAGCTCTGGCTCCCTTTCAGTTAAGCGCCAATATCCACACCATTCATTCTCCGTCACCCTCCAACTCTTCTGTAGGCAAATACCTTCACCCCAGTAGCGATTATAGATACGTCCATACTCTGCATCGAGTAAGATCTTGCTCTTGACAAGAGGATAATGCCAAGAGATATTCTCATCATACTCATAGGATTGACGGAGTTCCTCACAGACTTCTGTAAACTCTCTACCCTCATCCTGTAAGCATCGTTCAAAGAGACTTAGTAGAGCCTTGGTAATATGAGGACGATTAAGGAGATTCTGCAGTCGCCAATGTATACCAGAGCCATGTTCCTTATGAGATAGGTAATCAAACTTACCCTCATAGGATAGATCAAAGAGAGGCTCTTCTAGGAGGCTTATTAGAGCAGGCCATAAATACTTAGCCCCCCAAGCCCAATCTGCCCTGATATTCTTTTCTGTAAGCTCTACCATCTTTGAGAAATGATCATCATCCCCCTCTATTCCAAGTAAGAATCCTACCTGTCCCTGCAAACAAGGGATACACTCAGCCCTAAGCAAAGCCTCTCGTCGATTAGGATAGCGTCCTATGTAGCGTAGCTTATCCTGCTCCAGTTTTAATCGAGCTTTTTCATCTCCTGTGGAACTAATACCTATCTTCTCTATATCAGTACTGATCAGGAAACTCTCTATAGTCGTACTATGAGGGGCGAGTTTAGTAAGTAGAAGCATATAGCGCCTCTGAGCCTGATAGCTACGTAGCTTAGGGTCAGCAATCAGATTCCATACGAGCCTCATCCATGCTTGATAGTGCTCGGGGCTCTGGAGATCTTCATCCGATGCATTATCTACATAAAGCATCAGAGCATAGAGAGCTATTCGATCGAGCATGGAAAGTTCCTCTACATCTAGCAGATAGGGATAGACTAGTTGTTGCTCCTTATCCCTCCATGGGTTACGGAGATAGTCGCTGTACATAATACCTCTATCACTAGCTAAGAAATCGAAGAAACGTACCATGCGCTCTAGACGACCTTTCTCAGTAGCAGAAGAGAGTATGGCTTCATAAGCCTCAAAGCCTCGATAGTCTGTCCCTGTGAAATGTAAATTCAGCTCATCTGGAGTTGAATTTTTCTCCCTCTCCCCAGGGGGATTATCTATGATCCATAGGTTGTAGAAGTATCTATTGAAGAGTCGTAGATATCGGATATCAAAATCCTCATTCTCCCAATGTCCCCAAGCCATATCAGCCCACTCATGATCGAGCTTACGATCATAACTATCGGGCTTGCTAAAGTCATGCCCTATCTTCTTGAGGTAGCCCACAAAGTCAGCCTTGAGATTCTCTATACTCTCCAGCTGCTTTCCACGGCGATTCATTTTGATATATAGCTCATCGGTTAGCTCATAAGCTCCAATATCAAAGCTACGGAACTGCAAGCTCTCCAGCAGATCAAAGGATACGGGTTGTTTATGTTGCTCCTTAGCTATGGCGTTGAGCATATTGAGCATGGCCTGTATCGTAGGGTCATAGCTGTACTTGCTCGTAAACCACATCTTCTCGGAGAAATACTCCGAGGGATTAGCTAATTCATCCCTCGTCAGTCTCAAGGAACAAAGGCGCTGGCAGAAGTCTCGTGCTGTACTACGTGTAGCATAAGTGAATCGCTGGAGCAAGGAGGCAATCTCTTCACTCCTCTCCTCCCACTGAGAGAGATACCAATGTAAGAGCCACAGCGTGGTCAGGCGCTGCTGTCCATCTAGAGGAATGAAGGTTTTTTCCTCTGGATGGTCACCATCTCTGGTTTCTATCGAGCCATATATGATATCCATACGAAGACCCTTCTCCTCACGCAGGGCATTAAAGAGGACGCTTACGAAGTTCTCCCCTTTTCTATTCATCCCCTTTGTTCTGGGATCTAAGCGGCCTTGCGCATAGTCTCGCTGTAGTATGGGTATTTCTACAGCTGCATACTTATCGAGGAACTCTCGTAGAGAATGATTGGCTATCATATTATTTGTTCTTGATATAGTCTTTTACCAAATCGTATATATAGACTTCATGTGCGCACTTATCCTCTGTACTCCACTTATCGAGTGCAAGTCTACTTCCAGAGAAATACTTCATAAAGGCAATCTTTGTACCCTGGGGAATGAACTGTCCCTGCTGTTCTCGCTTCTGAAGCTCTGCCCTCTTGTTTATAAAGAGACTATTACCATAACTTCGATTTGTCCCCGCATCTAGGAGGGCAAGGTTACCAATAGACTGACTATAGGCATCTTCTTTCTCTTCAGCAAGCTCTTGCAGTTTTTCTCTAAGCGCTTCGAAGTTCTCTTGTTCACTTGACTCTTGAGAGATATACTTTGTTATCCTATCTCCTAATTCTTGAGCAATTTTAGATCCAAGAGCTTCTCTCGTAGCTTCGAGCCATACGTTCTGCTCTTTCTTAGACTGAATTTCCCTTGGAGTCTGAGAGTCAATATGCTCTATATCCCATATGATGCGTTTCTCTCCTTCGATCTGGAGGGTCTCAAATGGGAATCGCTCGGTACTACCTTCACGTAGACACAGCTCTATATTATAGAGCAGGAGTAGCGAACGCACCTCTTCACCACCATATAGCTCTTTGCTTTTTTCTCCTTTGCTTAGCTTGTAAAAGCCATCTTTTTCAGAGTAATGGAGCTTTCGAATCTCACCTTCACTAATCTTGCTTCGGAGCTTATCGATAAACTGAGCCTTAGTATCATTCTCACTGATTAGGGCACATATACTCTGTACCTTTAGACCCATCTGAGTGAGATAGCCGATGTAGTGATAGGCCTTATGATCATGGTACCAATCTACTATCATGCTATATAGATCCTTCACATCTCGCCACAAACGCTCGAGATAACTGTCTTCCTTCTCGAGCTTTTCTTCTACTAGATCATAGACCTTAGGCTTTTTCTCCTCTTCAAGCCCTAGTGCTACGACAAAGAGTTGTCCGATACAGATATCAGGCATAGGCTTATTACCAAAGATAAATGCCCATAGATTGGGATTACGTAGTCCTTGCTCTATCTCATCCCATTCCCGTGCTATTTCCAGCTGTCGACGCAGATGATTGCGGTCAGATCTATTATCTCCTTTGAGTATGAAGGCCTTGATGAGCTCTACATCGGTTAGCGGTATCTTACCTATATTATTGCGCTCAAAGACCTTAATAGGATCTTCGCCCCTATCTATCTTGTACCAAATGACTTTCACCTGATCAAGGAAGACTTCTTGGAAGGTATTATCATTAAATCGTTCATCCTCTTCCTTTTCGGTAAACCAGTTATGTATATACCCGTAGGCATGCTTGATATGCCAAAAGTCAATACTAGGTTTTAATCCATCTTTCATCTGTACCCGACCATCCTCATCAATACGAATCGAGGAAAAAGCCTTACTACTCTCAGGGCGGGTCTGATAGTGTAAGTACATCTCTGAATGCTTGCTCTTTCCACGGAAATGCTCATTGATATAGTGAACGATGAGATTAAGGGTAGTTAGCCTTTGCTGACCATCGAGTACCTCATAGAGTTTAGTTTTCTCTGTATCGCTTGGCTCTTGTGGTAAGATGATAGGGGGCTGTAAGTTCTTTGCATCGCTTAATTTGTGTGGCAGGATGATAAGGGGTTGTAAGCAATAGAATTCAGACTTCCCATGGCTGGCAAAGTCCCAAATATCATCTAAGAGCTTAGTTACTTCATCCTTACCCCAACGATATCCCCTTTGATAGTTGGGTATGTAGTAGTAGTGCTCTTCTAGGAGGTCACGTACATTCTTCAGTGGCATCTCTCCTGCTTCGGAGGTCATACTTGGTGCTTGTTGCATAGTCTATATTGAGATGATCAATACTAAAGATTATAGTCTATCTCGTGATGGTCGTTAATAAGTATCAGATGAGCACGTTTCACTATGTAAGGGTCTAATAACTAGACAACAAGGACACATAGCACCTCTGAAAATGCACACTTTTTATTTCTATCAGAGACTCTCCTGCAAAGGTATGATTTTCTATTAACTGAGGGGATAATAATTCTAACTGGATAGATGTTACACATACCACTCTACCGACATGGCAGATCCTATTAGAAGAGTAGGATAAGATAAGGACTACGTATATCAGACAGTCATGATATCCACTCCCTTGCTGTAGTGGCAATGGAAATCATGGGGGTAAAAAGAGACCCATTCATGGGTCACCGGAGGGAGGCATGAATGGGTCACCTTGGCGACCCATGAATGGGTCGTTTTGAAGAGGTATGAATAGGGGAGTAATTCCCCTTGACTTAGAGGAGGGAGCGGAGGGTAGTAGCCAGGTAGTCTAGGGCCGAAGGATCAAAGCCCTTAGGAAGGGTAGGGTACTCCATCGGCGAACCCGTAGCCGAAGGGAGGAAGAGGTGATTGAGCTTGGGGAAGACCTTCACCTTGGCCTTGGGCTGGAGACGAAGGAGCTCCGTAGCATTGGAGGGTAAGACCTGCTTATCCATCTCTCCGAAGAGCCCGATGACGGGACAGCGAACAGAGCGCCACGTCCCCTCAATATCCAGCTGAAGAAGTTCCCGTAGATAGGGCGTGAACTGCCCCATGATCTGCGTGCGTATCGTGGTGTACATTGTTGTATCCGAAGTCATGACAGGGAGGAGACGCTCGACGACCTTAGCAGCCTTCGCCTTCACTTCATCGAGCGAAAGGCGCTTATCCTTCATCAAGGCGTAGACCTCAAGATTCCCCTTACGTAGGGTGGCACGTACCTCTTCACTCTTGCCTCCCAGTAGGCTGAGGGCATCCATCTGATCAGCGAGGATTCGATCCATACCAAAGACTGGACCAGCGAGCGAGACAATACCAGCGAGCGAGCGGTCTTGGCTTACCACCTTCGAGGCAATATAGCTCCCTTCGCTGTGGCCTAGGAGGAAGATACGCTGAGGATTCACTGCCTTGTGCTCCTTCATAGCCTTGACCACAGCCTCGGCATCCCGTACGAAGTCCTGCACATGCGAGGCCATGAAGATCCCCGTGCTCTTACCTACACCTCGGTCGTCGTAGCGGAAGACGGCAAAGCCCGCCTCCGTGAGCCTACATGTGATGTCTAGGAAGGGCTTATGACCGAAGACCGTCTCATCCCGATCCTGCGGACCACTGCCCGTGATGAGGATGAGCGTAGGGTAGGGGGCTTTACCCTCCTTCGGAAGGGCAAGCGAACCAGAGAGGACGACGGAAGAGCCCGATACGGGGATCGTCAGTTCCTCCTCAGTATACGTAGTGGGGGTGGACTTAGTGTCCTCGGCCTTCGCCACCCGTCGAAGCGAGAGGGGAAGGCTCATACCGCCCTGCTCAAAGTTGCCCACCAGCTGATCCTCTCCGTCCCTCAGCGCTGTATAGCGAAGATGAAGGGTATTGAGTCGGAGGAATAGGCTATCTCTCCGCACCTCTACCTCATCGGCACGCAGGGCATAAGCACCTTGGTCGGGGCTATCCAGAGAAGCCGACCAGCGCCCCGCTTCTTCGGTAAGGTGAAGGATCAGTCGTAGCTTCCCCATGGGGAGAGCAAGCTTCCCCTCCCAGTCTCCACTGAGGGAGGTCTGCGCTGCTAAAGTGAGGGGAACGAGTAGGAGCACACAAAGTAACTGAAAGATGCGTCTCATGATCGTAAAGGAATAGGTGAATTAGGAGCGAGTCGACTGCCTTAGGTAGCGATTCATGTAGTAGGTAAGGAAGAAGTTTTGCCACGCTATGTAGCCAGCGATCCCGGGGGCTACAAGGGGGTGCATGAAGGAGATGCAGAGCCAGAGGGTAAGTGCGGTGTTCTTCTGCCCCATAGCCTGCCTGCAGGCGACCTCCTCGACGCCTATCCACTTCGATAGGGGAGGGCCTAGGGTGAACTGTAGGGCACAAGCTAAGAAGCCCACACCGAACGAGGCTACAAGGAGTAGGAGATTACCGCCTCCCTCTTCGGAAACGAAGGCTACGGCCTTACCCAGAATGAAGATGAGCGAAGAGAGCCAGAGCCAGTAGGTCAGGGTACGATGCGGCCCAGGTGTGCGCCCCCGACGCTTCATCAGATAGCGCACGAGCCAAGCCAGCGTGATGGGTAGGATGACCATACGTGCCACCAGTAGGGCTATCTGCCCCGAGAGCGTCCAGAAAGGGAGCTGGCTGTGATCATCCAGCAGGGGAAGGAGGAAGGGAGCGAGGAAGCAGATCAGCCCGTGCGTCAGTATCGTATAACCCGTAGCAAAGCCCGTATCTCCCTCCATGAGGCTAGTCATCGCCCCCGCTGCCGTAGCTGCTGGAGCGAGGAAGCACATGAAGAGGCTTGTAGCGATCAGAGGATTCCAGAGCGAGAGGAGGAAGTACAGCCCTCCACCTAGCCCTAGGTGTAGCGCCAGCAGGACAAGGTGCTTCGGTCGGGGTGCCACGGCTCTCAGGGGCATATTGAGCACAGCGAAGAAGAGCATCGCCGAGATGATCCAGGGGAGGATCACCGCAAAGGGTGCTGTCACCCGCCAGAGTACGATCCCCAGCGTGATGAAGCAGAGTGGGGCATAGCCCTTGAGCCTGTGCCAATCGACCCGAAGCATCTACTTAACCTCTAACAGTGAAGGATCAGCGATCACCCGCTCGATAGCGGTACGGATGGAGCGAAGACCGAAGTCCTCAGCTCGTAGCTCCTCAGGACGGAGGAAGACGAGCTCACCTGCATCATCTAGGGCCTGAGCTCCCTCGAAGCTCGCTACCTCTACTCGGTAGAAGATATCTGCCGTATAGACATCGATCCCCGAATAGGGGTAGATATTAGGCAGGGAGAAGAGCATACGCACCGACCGAGCCTCTAGAGCCGTCTCCTCACGCAGTTCTCTCACTACGGCGGACTCTACCCCTTCCTCGGGGTCTACGAAGCCTCCAGGGAGGTCTAGCGTGCCTCGTGCAGGCTCTCTAGAGCGACGTACGGTGAGTAGTCGCCCTTCCTCGTCGAGGATGAAGCAGGCGACGGCTGCTGCTACATTGTGGTAATAGGAGAGGTCACACTTAGGGCAGTGGATAGCACGTCCATGGACGTGCTCTAGTCCCGAGGCCCCACAGCGAGGGCAGAAGGTAAAGCTCGAGAGCGGATGCTGGATCATAGAGGTAAGGGGGGATGCTTAGCCTAGGCTAGTGGGTGCGTGCTTCGCTCGTGCGAAGGATCATCGATTGCTTCCGCCGGTGGTGACCGTCTCCTGAAGCGCAGGAAGATCACCCAGCTTGTGGAGTGGATAGGATGCCCGCTAGGCTGGTGATGAGGGTGAGGGAAGAGGGTAAAAGTAAAAGAGCTAGTCGGGACTAGCTCTTCTACTTCATATCTATCTCGTAGGGATAGATAGGAGGCTTAGATCTCCTTTGCTTCCCAGCCAAGGGCGCTAGCCCCTAGGACTGCTGCATCGCTCTCCTTGAGCTGAGAGACGAGGAGCTTGGTCTTGCCCTGATAGATCTTCAGGAGGTTCTTCTCCATGTGGTGACGAATAGGATTCATCAGGAGGTCCCCAGCCTTAGTAAGCCCACCGAAGAAGATGATCGCTTCGGGAGAAGAGAAGGTGACGAAGTCGGCGCAAGCCTCACCAAGGATAGCCCCCGTCGATTCGAATATCTCCAGAGCAAGAGCATCACCTACGCTGGCTGCATCGAAGACATCCTTAGAGGTGATCGTGTCTATATCCAGCTCACGGAGCTTGCTCTCGTCGGTGCGGATGGTGAGGTATTCACGTGCTGTGCGTGCTACCCCTGTGGCAGAGGTATAAGTCTCGAGACAGCCCTGGCGACCACAGCCACACATACGGCCGTTGCGTCGGACGATCATGTGCCCAAGCTCGCCAGCGAAGCCGTCGTGCCCGTAGACTAGCTGTCCACCGACTACGATACCGCTACCGACACCTGTACCGAGGGTGATGACGATGAAGTCCTTCATCCCACGTGCAGCGCCATAGGTCATCTCCCCGATGGCAGCAGCGTTAGCATCATTGGTCAGAGCGACGGGGATACCCAGACGATCCTGGAGCATCTGTGCCAAGGGGATCTTTCCCTTCCAAGGGAGGTTAGGAGCGAACTCGATGCAGCCGTTGAAGTAGTTCCCATTAGGAGCTCCGACACCGATACCACGGATCTTGTCCTTGCCACCTACCTGCTCGATGAGCATGTTGATACCGGCGACGAGATCATTGAGGTAAAGCTCGATATCGATGTGCGTCCCTGTCTTGATCGAAGCATTGACGACGACGTTACCACGGGCGTCTACTACACCGAAGACGGTGTTGGTGCCTCCGAGGTCTACACCTATAACATAGGGTTTTTCCATGAGTTGATGATGTGTCTACTGTGAGATAAATAGTTTCTTCTTAGGAACAAAGATAGTAGTTTTCGCGGATCAGCCGTGAGGACAGGAGTAGATCTCCCAGGAGGCTCTTCCCCTCGGTCCCGGGACTTATCCCCCGAGCTTAATATAAGGGTATAAAAGAGAGAACGAATATATACTCTCTATATACCCTATTGTTAATATAGGCTGTGGAATCGTGGGTAAGCGCTGGGGGTGATTCTCGGGAGGGGTAGGGGAATACACGTACTTATCCTAAAGCTATCCGTAGGCTACCCACAGAGGATACACAGGAGAGATCGCCCTTGGTATCGGCGCTGGGAGGAAATTACCGCCCTTCATCCACAGCTCGGGGGGATACCGAAGGAGCGAAAGGGGATGAGGAGCTGTGTATGCCGTTGGGATAATCGGGTGACTTATCTACATCCCCAAGGGTACCCCTAGGGAGGGGGGAAGACCCCTCTCACAGGGGAGTGGATTTATCCCAAGGTTATCCCACGGCTATGCACCCTCTAGAGCGACCTATGCACCCCTATTATTAAGGCTGGAGAGCGACCCAGCCCACACCATGACAAGCACGATGTGGGCTGGTAGTTGGGGGATATTGGTGCTCTAAAGCTGGAAGCCTTGGGTGATCGATCTGCTTCTAAGGAGTGCTCCAAGCCAGGGAGTACAGAGCCCTGTATCTAGGCCTAGATAGTGCCCCGATTCTGGGGAGACTGCTCCTTATCTATACGGTCAAGTACGCTCTTAGCTTGAGCTCAAGTAGCGCCTTAGTCTCGTAGGAAGTGGAGGATAGCCTCTGCTGCACGGGGGGCACTCTTCTCTCGACCCATGAGGCTTTGTAGCTCCCGCAGGTCGTGAAGCATCGCCTTACGTGCTGGTGCTCCTTCGGGGAGGATATGGGTGAGGGTAGAGAGGATCTGAGCCGAATGCATCCGGTCGGCTAGTAGTTCGGGTACAGCCTCCTTACCGAGGATGAGATTGACGAGGGAGAAGTAATCGACTTGGAAGAAGCGCTCGAAGACCCACCGAGCGATACGCCTACCGCCCATGCGGTAGCAGACGATCATCGGTAGACCCCAGAGTCCTGCCTCCAGAGTCGCTGTACCGGAGGTGACGAGGGCTGCGTGAGAGCGCCTCATCAGTCCGTACGTGTCTCCGAAGAGGATAGGGGTATCGGCGTGATCACCGAGGTAGGGGCGATAATCCTCTGCCGTGAGCCCAGGTGCTCCAGCGATGACGACCTGCCAGCCGGTGGAGGCGTACGGTGCTGTCGCCTGGAGCATCTCACTGAGGTTATGCTGGAGTTCGGAGCGTCGACTCCCTGGTACGAGTAGGATCATCTGCTCCCGCCCGACGTGCTCGGGGTGAGCCTCTAGATAGATTAGCTGGGCGTCGACACAAGGGTTGCCTATATAGGTGGTCCTGAGGCCACGCTCCTCGAAGTAGCTTACTTCGAAGGGGAGGATACTGAGGCTCAGGTCGACGTAGCGCCGAAGGGTCTTCACCCGACTCGAGCGCCATGCCCACACCTTAGGGAGAATATAGTAGATGATGGGGATGCCCAGCTGCCGCTTGACAAAGGGTAGGATGAAGCGGAAGTTGAAGTCAGCGTAGTCGACAGGGATGACCACGTCGGGCTGGAAGGCACGGATTGCTTGCTGGACCTCACGACCGATACGGGTGAGCTTGCGGAGGTTCTTCAGGACACTGACTACCCCCATGAAGGCTACCTCTCGGTAGTGTACGAGGGGAGCGACACCCGAGGCCTCCTGCATCTTGTCCCCACCCATGAAGGCAAACGAAGCCTCTGGATCGCGCTCCCTCAGCGCTCGTATGAGTGCTGAGGCGTGCAGATCACCAGAGGCTTCGCCTGCGACTAAGAAGTAGCGCATAGTCTAGTGCTGTGCTTGTGCCAGCGTAGTCAGCTCATCGATCCAGCGATGGTTCGTGCAGTCGAGCTGTAGGGGGGTGAGCGTAGCCCATCCCTCCTGGAGGTAGTGCCAGTCACCCGTCGAGGGGTCTTGTCCTGGATCCTGACGACCCGTGAGCCAATGGATCTTCTTCCCCTTGCCGTCCTCAGAGTGTACGAACTCTTCGACGAAGCGACCTACAGTCATCGGGCAGACCTTCAGCCCCAGAGGTTCGGTCTTAGGTACATTGAGCGAGAGCATCGTCTGCCAGGGTAGGCGGGTATGCTGCATCAGTTCGACCACCCGCAGGGTATAGGTGATACTAGCGGTGAAGTCGGGCTTCCACGCCGTGTCATCGAGCGATACTGCCAGCGAAGGGATACCATAGATACAGCCCTCACGAGCAGCGCCTAGTGTACCCGAATAGCTGACGCAGATGCCCTCGTTGCTCCCGTGGTTGATGCCCGAGATGATCAGGTCAGGGCGCTCCTCGAGGAAGAGGGTATTCAGAGCAAGCTTCACGCAGTCTACGGGCGTACCTTCACAGCTGTAGATCTCGAGGTCTCCGTCGCTGTGGCGGTGCTTGAGGCGTAGCGGTTGGGTCGTAGTGATAGCGCCAGAGAAACCCGACCGTGGTCCATCTGGGGCGACGATAGTGACTTTGCCTAGGGAGAGCATCGCCGTGGCTAGCTCTTGGATCCCTGCTGCTCGGAAGCCATCGTCATTACTCAGGAGTATATGCATTCAGTGTTGATTAGGTCCTACTTTGTAGAGGGCTTGATGACCTTCTTTAGGCGGACACGATAGTAGAGAGAAGTATAGCTGTCGGTACGCTCAGAGGTGCTGGTCGTATTGTTGAGATACCAGGGTATGACGATGGTGGCTTCAGCACCTTGGTGGAGGTTCTGCACAGCGATCTGCAGGCCTACGGGTAGGTTCGCCACAGGCTCCTGCTCGATAGCGTTCATGTCGAGGGTCTGACGCAGACGGGTAGCTTGGAGCTTGTCCTTGAGCCAGTCGGTAGTACGGTAGGTATCACGGAAGAGCTGTACGGCGTCGGTGTAGTCTACACCGATGCTCTTGTCGCCTTCCTTCTCTACCTTCATATAGACGAAGCCACTGCCTCCGATGCCGGGCACAGTAGCTTTTGTGTAGGCACTATCGGCGAAGCTACGGAAGGCTCTTTCGTTCTCACTGCGTCGCTCTTGGTCTACGTCGATGGTGCTATTGCAGCTGGAGAGACCAACGAGGGACGAGAGGGCGAGGCTCCCTAGTAGGAGGCTCTGTAAAGTCTTGCTAGTCATAGAGGCGGGTGGGGGTAAGTGTGGGTTAGATCTTGCGAAGGAGACTCTTCATAGAGGTCGCTTCGTAGAGGCGCTGGGAGAGCTCTGCGATAGCTACACGCTCCTGCTCCATACTGTCACGATGACGCAGGGTCACGGTGCCATCCTCCATCGTCTGATGGTCTACCGTCACGCAGAAGGGCGTACCGATAGCGTCCTGACGGCGGTAGCGCTTGCCGATGGAGTCCTTCTCATCGAGCTGGCAGTTGAAGTCGAACTTCAGTTCGTCGTAGATAGCACGTGCCTTGTCATCAAGACCGTCCTTGCGCACCAGAGGCAGGATGGCGAGCTTGACGGGAGCAAGGGCAGCAGGCAGGCGAAGCACCGTGCGCTTCTCTCCTCCCTCCAGAGCTTCCTCCTCGAAGGAGCCACAGACGAGGCTGAGGAACATACGGTCTACCCCGATCGATGTCTCTACGACGTAGGGCACGTAGCTCTCACCGAGTTCGGGATCGAAGTACTGCATCTTCTTCCCACTGAACTCCTCGTGGCGCTTCAGGTCGAAGTCCGTACGGCTGTGGATGCCTTCCACCTCCTTGAAGCCAAAGGGCATCTCAAATTCGATGTCGGTAGCAGCATTGGCATAGTGAGCCAGCTTCTCGTGGTCGTGGTAGCGATACTTCTTGTCGCCGAGACCGAGGGCCTTGTGCCAGCGCAGGCGTAGCTCCTTCCAGTACTCAAACCACTTGAGCTCTTCGCCTGGACGGACGAAGAACTGCATCTCCATCTGCTCGAACTCGCGCATGCGGAAGATGAACTGACGGGCGACGATCTCGTTGCGGAAGGCCTTCCCGATCTGTGCGATCCCAAAGGGCACCTTCATACGACCCGTTTTCTGTACGTTGAGGAAGTTAACGAAGATCCCCTGGGCCGTCTCGGGGCGCAGGTACACCTTCATCGAACCTTCGGCTGTGGAACCCATCTCGGTGGCGAACATCAGGTTGAACTGACGTACCTCCGTCCAGTTGCGTGTGCCACTGATGGGGCAGACGATCTCGCAGTCGAGGATGATCTGGCGCAAGCCCTCCAGATCCGAAGCGTTCATCGCCTCGGCGAAGCGAGCGTGTACCTCATCCCACTTAGCTTGGTACTCGAGGACACGGCCATTGGTCGAGCGGAACTGAGCCTCGTCGAAGCTCTCACCGAACTTCTTCGCTGCCTTGGCTACTTCCTTATTGATCTTCTCTTCGATCTTCGCTAGGTGATCCTCGATGAGCACATCGGCACGATAGCGCTTCTTAGAATCCTTGTTGTCAATGAGGGGGTCGTTGAAAGCGTCTACATGGCCCGATGCTTTCCAGATCTTGGGGTGCATGAAGATAGCTGAGTCGATCCCTACGACATTGGGAGCAAGGAGGGTCATGGCCTCCCACCAGTAGCGCTTGATGTTGTTCTTGAGTTCGCTCCCCAGCTGGCCGTAGTCATATACGGCTCCCAGACCGTCGTAGATCTCGGAGGAGGGGAAGACGAAACCATATTCCTTACAGTGGGCGATTACCTTCTTGAAGAGGTCTTCTTGCTGTGCCATGAGCAGATCGTTGTATTCTATTTAGCTATTGGATTGTACTGATGGATCTCTGTAGCGACCGAGGAGGGCGCACAGCCCACAAAGGTACATATTATCCACTACTTGCTTCGCTAGCGCCCGTGTAGCGCTACCATGAGCTCTGTGGGGGAAGCACTTCTACAAGCCAAGAGGTACTACTAGCGCCTCATGAGAGGTAGCAGTAGTACCTCTTGTGAGGCGCTAGTAGTACTCCTAAAGGAGGAATGATTCCTCTAGGCCAAGGTCTTGCTTCTATGAGGTTAGAAGAGGGAAGGGGGGCTTACTTTGCCTTCTGCGTGACGACTATGTTCGGTCGGTGAGATTGGGTACGGTTATTACTAGTTACAAAGAAAACCGACCTATCCTGTCCTGTCTCATTCTTCTGTACTTCTACTTCGATCACGGACTTCCTCTCCTTGACGGTGAAGGATACCCAGTCGTAGGAGATCTTTAGATCGCCATTAGAGAGGGTGTCCACCTTCTTCGTTAAGTAGGTTTTTACCCATAGTTGCTTGATACCGACGATGTCCCAGTCCACTTTGTGGTTATATCGCTTTCCCGAGGCATTCACCACACGGAAGGATTTACGTTGGGCACTGCTATCGAAGGTTTTGTAGCGATCACCCTCAATAGTGGGCTCATTGTCTACCCAATCGCAAGAGGTGAATACACAGGAGAGAGCTAGGATAAGAGCTCCAAAGATCTTGTATAGGTTCATAGGATGAATCTGTTTAGCTAGGCAGGACGATCTGTGTATAGCTGTTCGTCTTACAAACGGCTTTCACCTGCAAGTATAGGTATATCCTCCCGAAAGAGTACTACCAGCGCTCTGCTTGTAGGTCCCCATGATCCTCTGTAGGGAAAGGAGCTATGCCTCTCAGGAGGTAGCAGTGGTAAGGGTAGGGGAGAAGGAATAGGCGTGAGAAGGAGGGCTAAGCGCTTCGCCGAGATGCTTCTATATTCGCCTTTATTTCACTTGCCTTGGAGCAGGAGAAAGGACAAGGGGAATGCCTCGGACAGCTATCGAAGCATCCCCCTTGATGAGGAACGGGTAGGAGGCGATGGATTTAGCTCGCCTTCACCCGAAGAGTCTTGAGTAGAGCTTTGGTATCGGGGTCGATACGGCGGGATTCGCAGATCTTCTGGATGGCCTTGTTGTGCACCCAGGGAGCGAAGCGCCCATCAGCGAGGTAGGGGTGAGTCTCTTCGGGGTAGAAGGTGTAGCACTCCGCTAGGGCCCACGCCAGCGCCATCTGCACGTAGTAGCCTTCGTGCTTGACCGCTAGATAGAGGGGAAGGAGCTGGTCTATGTGCTCGGCATCTATGAAGTACTGCATGAGGGCTACTACGCCGAAACGCACCCGATACTCCTGGCTATGCTGGAGGTAGGAGACGAAGAAGTCCCAGAGCTCCCCTCCGTGCTCCCTGAGGAGCTTCTTCGATTGCGGTAGGGAGAAGGAATCACAGACCGACCAGGAGTGGATCACCTGCACCCAGCGTCGGAGATGCTCTAGATAGGCGGGGAAGTCATCCACAGGGAGTATCCTGAGGACAAAGCCGTGCAGGATACGAGCCTCCATGAAGTCCTCTTCGGGGGAGCGCTCTGTCCGCTCTGCTTCCTCTAGATATGCCGGAGCGGTACCACTTCGCACGATGTGCTTGGCTAGCGCTCGTAGATAGGGGAGCCTTACCCCTAGCACCCCAGGGATACCAGGGTGGAGGCGCTCGGTGAAGGGCTTATTACCCCGCTGAGCGAGCTCCAGGAGATGCTCCGTGATACTTCGCTCGTCGATACGGTAGATGCTAGACATGGGATAGGGGGGAGGGGAAAGTAGAGAGAAAAGAAAAGCCCACCTTCGGCTTCATCAGGAGCGAAGGTGGGCCAGAGCTAGTTGAGCAGGAGGTGATTGGAGTCCTCGATCCGGGTGATCTTGCCCGAGAGGGTGACGGTGCCTCGATTGACGTCCCGTCCTGAGTAGATGTGCGAAGTGAGGAAGGCCTGACAGGTGCGCTCCTTGAGATCCAGCACCTGACTCACGGTCGTGCCGTCGGATTCGACCCAGTTGACGAAGAAGACATGCAAGCCTATACGCACGGCGTGATAGTTGTCCTCACCCTCCTTGTAGCCGTGTACCGAGTCCCGACTGCTCCAGAAGAGGTGACGGGAGGAGAGGTACTCGACGACCGAACTATTCGAGTCAAACTCCAGATACAGACGCTTGCCCACCAGGGTGGTATCTGCCGTCTGGATGTTCTCGTGATGCGCCTGTTGTGTCTGATGTTGCTTCGAGCCTGAGCCCGAAGAGCAGGCACTGAGGAGCCCGAGGAGGCTCAGCAGGCAGAGTAAATAGCGAGTACGCATAGTAGGGGGATAGGAGTATGGTGTAGTCTGTAGCACGTGGCTAGCGCCTAGAGAAGAGGCGGGCGAAGAAGCCGGGTCGCTCTTCTTCCTCTTCGAGGGCTAGGAGATGCCAAGCGCCCTCCAGCGCTTTCCCAGCACGGATGCGGTGATAGATCGTGCCCCAGTCGGGCAGACCACCGAAGCTACGGTCATCGATGAAGAGGTCGGCCTTGAGCTTACGAGAGAAGCCACTTCCCGTGGCATCTTCCTCGGGGAAATCACGGTTGATGGCGTAGAACTCCACTCCCCGATCCCGGCACCACTCGATGGCTTCATCGAGGAGCTTACCCTCGCGGACCGTCCAGAGAATGAGTCGATGCCCCTCGCGTATGAGCATCCTAAGAGTCTCAGTAGCGAAGGGGAGTTCTTCACCTATCTTGGGGTATCGATGGCGTACGATCGTGCCATCGAAGTCTACAGCTATGATCATAGATGGGTACTGAAGTGATGGGGGAGGGATCAGAAGCCAGAGAAGCGGATCACGTTGTCTGCTGGCTCGTCCTCTTCCTCGGTCTTGGTAGTGGGGGAGGCCTCTACGGTGGGGGTAGGCTTCACTTCTTCTCTCGTGGAGAAGGTCGTAGGGGTGGCATAGCGCTGCGACTCCTCAGGCTGAGGTGTACGTAGCTCAAAGGCCGAGCGGAGACCACGCTCCTGACGCTCCCTTAGGCTACTTCCCGTCCCCTGATGAGCGATGCGGATAGCTCGGTCGGAGCTCTTCTCCATGCGCTTACTTTCGAAGACTCGATGATCTCGGCGGTAGGAGGGAGTCTCCTCGATGATGATGAGTAATTCCTCGTCGTCAAGCTCGTCGATCATGAGGGCTACAGGTTCGGCCTTGCTTCGCTTGGTCGCTGCATGCCCGTAGACACGCTCGATGAGTCTCTGCTGCTCGTCCCGCTCCTTCTCCTCAGAGATCTTCGTCAGCGGGTCCTTGGGCTTAGCACTGGTGGGGATGAAGATGTCCTCGTCGAACCCGAAGCCCGAGGCAAGTATCGTCACGGCGATCTTTTTACCCAGATCCTGTCGGGGAGCAGTACCGTAGATGGTCTTGACTTTGTCAGAGAAGTCCTCGGTGAAGGTCTGTAGCTCCGTGAGTTCGGAGACAGTCATCGGAGCTTCACTGCTCTCGTAGACGTTGATCAGGAGCTGGCGTGCCTTGCTGATGTTGTTGTTATTGAGCAGAGGCGAATTGAGCGCCTCTTGGATGGCTAGCGTCATACGCTCTGGCCCTTCGGCGTAGCCGGTGTTGATCACGGCCACGCCCCCGTTGCGCAGGGTGGTATCGACATCGGCAAAGTCGAGGTTGATGGTACCGGTGATATTCACCAGGTCCGATATGCCCCGGGCAGCATTACTCAGGGTATCGTCGGCCTTGGAGAAAGCTTCGCTGACGGTGAAGTTCTTATAGACCTCGATAAGACGCTGGTTGTTGATCACCAGGAGGGCATCGACGCTCTCACGCATCTGTTTCACCCCCTCGAGGGCTTGAAGGATCTTCGCTGTCCCCTCGAAGAGGAAAGGGATGGTGACGATCCCGATAGTCAGGAGACCCGCCTCCATCGCTATCTTACCGATCACGGGAGCAGCTCCGGTACCTGTACCCCCACCCATACCAGCGGTGATGAAGACCATACGAGTCTCCCCCGAAGTAAGCGCCTCGCGTATGGCTTCCTTACTCTCGAGGGCAGCCTCTCGGGCACGCTCGGGCTTAGCCCCTGCACCTAGTCCTTTGGTGACGGTCGGGCCGATGGTGATCTTGTCCTCTACGGGGCTGTGGTGAAGCGCCTGGGCATCCGTGTTGCACAGGAGGAAGGATACCCCAGGGACAGAGCCACTGGTGCACATCTTGCTGACGGCGTTACCACCGCCGCCACCTACGCCCACGACCTTGATGAGCTGCTTGATCTCACTCTCGCTATACTGGAAGGCTAAACTTCCTCTTTCGATTGTATCCATTGTCGTCTGTAGAGTATAGGCACTAATAGTCATCACCTGATTCTGCTCCGAAGAAGTCGCTGAAGCCCTTGGTCAGGCGATCTAGGAGCGACGGGCCCTTGCTCTTAGGTTCCTTTGCCTTGCGTGGCTGGGGCTCATCGTCTTCGTCGAAGTCATCCTCGTAGTCTTCGTCAAGACCCTGAGGTTGGCTGATGGTCGTGTAGGTATAGGTCTCTTCCTTGGGGCTCTGCTGGGTAGGCTCTGGTTCGGCTACCTTGACGGGCTCGGCGAAGGGCTTGCTGGGCTCTTCGTCCATCAGTGAGGAGAGGGAGCGGAGCTCGAAGGTGACGCCTGGCTCCTTCGCCTGATAGGCTAGGGCAATCTCCGTCATGAACGCTTCGATGAGACCACTGTCACAGCCATCCTCGTAGATATCTCTCCTCAGAGAGGCTGGGCGGTACTCAGGGGAGAGACGACGCAGGGTCTCGTAGAAGTGATCGGTACGGGTCACGCCACCGGCGAAGACAAAGCCCTTGGAGATGCTCTCTGCGCAACCTGCCTCACGGATGATACTGACCACGTTGCTCAGGATCTCCAGTACTCGGGCGCTGACATACCTATTGACTTCGAGCTGGGAGAAGCGCTTGGTCGATCCTCCATCCACAGAGGTAGCTTCGATCTCCTGATTGCGAGGGATGGAGAGATTCATCGATCCTCGCTCGACCTTGAGACGCTCGGCGTCGGACTCGAGCAAGGGGATGGAGAGCTGGGTGAGGTCGCGTGTCACATTGTTCCCACCCAAGGGGAGGACGAAGAGGGCCACAGGGAAGCGCTCCTGATAGATCGCTACCGAGGTCGTCCCGCCACCTATATTGACGTAGGCACAGCCCAGAGCCATCTCCTCCATCGTCAGCGTAGCCGAGGCTTCGGCGATCGGCGTGGGGAGGATACCTAGGAGACGTAGCTGGAGGCGATCCTCGATCGTCTCACGTACGTTGACGATGATATTCTGTCGGGCGACGATGAGCAGGTACTGCGCCTCCAGACGACTACAGCGTACGCCACGAGGGTTAGGCTCACGCTTACCATCACAGCGGTAGCGGGGATCGGTGACCGAGAGGATCGTCATGCCTGGATAGCTGGCATCGTTGACTTGGTCCTTGAGCGTCTCTAGATGGTCAGGCGTCACTACGCACCCTTCGGGTCCGAGATCGATGAAGGCATCATAGCGCTCCGAGCGCATCGACCGGCACTCTAGCCCTACATAGACGCCTTCGATCTTAGCCTCCTCGGGGAGCGAGAGGCTCAGGGAGTCGAGGAGCGAACCGATACGCTGGGCAGCCTCTTCGATGTTGTGAATCGAGCCCTGACGTACGCATCCGTTGGTGGGGATACGATGTGCCACGAGCGGGAGTACACGGCCCTGCTGTGACTTGGTAGCGAGCATCCCGGAGAGGTAGGAGCTCCCTATGTTGATGACGGCATATATGCTATCCCTATGTTCGTTCATTTCTTTTGTGGATGGTTAGGTTTGCTCTTGGTTGGCTCGGGTTTATTGGGCTTCTTGGCGGGGGCGGGCTTAGGTGTTTGGGGCTTCTTTGCCTCTTTCTTGACGTCCTTCTTAGGGTCTTTCTTTGGCTCTACGACCTTTGCTTTGTTTTTGTCCTTAGCCTTGTCTCTCACCTGCTCTTTAGGCTTGTCCTTGCTGGGGGCTTTCTCCTTAGCTGGAGAAGAAGTTTTATCCTTTGCTTGGGGGGCTGGGGCAGGGGTCTTCTTCGCTTCGGTGCTTACTGCCGGCGAAGGGCTAGGCGTGGGAAGGGGCTGGCTGATAGCTTCGCCCTCGTCATCGAGGAGCTCTCCTACGGGAGCGTAGCGATCACGGGCGATGACTTGGTTGCTATAGTCAAGGTTGACATAGGAGAAGGCGTTCATCCCCCGCTTAGGGAGTACGCTCTCGGCGAAGATACGCCACTTACGGAGCTTCTCCGCCCAGTTAGGGCTACGACCAATGATGACCCGTGTCGTGCCTATACGGGGTATGAGTACGATCCCGTCGGTACGATCCACGTAGACCTGCCCGAAGTAGTTAGCGAAGTAGGGGTCTTCACGCAGTACCTGCATCAGGTCATATACGGAGCTCGTAGCCTGCTGGAGGTCTACATCCCCCGAGACGATGGGTAGGTAGGCTGCGAAGGAAGGCTTGACGCTGATGGTGCCCTTGCCCTGAGTGACGTAGTAGCTCTTACCCGAAGGTTCCTGCACGATATACAGGGGGCACTTCTCGGTAAGGCGTATCTGTACCGAGGAGGAAGAAGGGGCGACGAAGGCTTCGGCTGTCTTGTAGATGGGGATGCTGAGGAGCGTGCGCTCGATGTGGCGAAGGTCGATGGAGTCCAGGCGCTTACCCTGAAGCTGAATGCCCCGACGTGCTAGTTCGTCTGCGATGCGATCAGGCGTGAGGAAGAGGGGATCGCCCCCGGTCTCACTCTTCACCTCGATAGCTACACGACGACACCGATCACCAGCCTTGACCTTCGGAGTGCTCAGTGCCAGATAGACCAAAGCTCCGAGCATCACGAGAGCTAGGAGCGAGAGGAGGATATTGCGTACGACTATCTTTCTGTTCATAGGCGCTGGCGGATCTCTTCGGCGACTTGAGGCACAAGACGATCGATGTCTCCTGCGCCTACCATCAGGATGACTTCAGGGAGAGCACTGAGGGAGCGTAGATGGGGTAGGAGTCCTTCCTTGGGGAGGACGACGACATCCTTATGCTCCATAGCCTCGGCGATCAGATGCGAGGTGACCCCAGGGATCGGCAGTTCACGAGCTGGATAGATATCGAGCAAGATCACTTCGTCGAGCTGGTCTAGGCTGTGGGCGAACTCCCTGTAGAAGTCCTGTGTACGGCTATAGAGATGGGGCTGGAAGATCCCGAGGATCTTGCGGTCAGGATAGAGCTGACGCACGGAGCGAATACTAGGGTCAAGCTCATTGGGGTGGTGTGCGTAGTCATCGATGAGCACGCATCTAGGGTCATCGATGAGACGGTCGAAGCGTCGGTAGACTCCACGGAAGGAGGCTACACCTTGACTCAGTTCGTCGAGATGGGCGCCACAGAGATAAGCCACAGCCATCGCAGCTACAGCGTTCTCCACATTGATGAGTAGGGGTACACCTAGCTCTACGTGGAGCGAGCCTGCAGGCTGCCCGTCTAGAGCGGGGTAGTGCCAGTCGAAGAAGAGATGCCCCTCACGTATCTCTATATGATCACCCCAGAAGTCTGCTTCTTCGTCACCCGTGGTATAGGTGAAGAGGCGAGTACCCTCCTTCAGCCTTGGAGTCACAGGTATACCCTTCTTCATCACCAGCGCACCCTCCGGGGAGATGAGCGAGGTGAAGTGCTCAAAGCTCTCACGGTAGGCTTCGGCGGTGTGGTATATGTCGAGGTGGTCGGGATCTGCTGAGGTGATGACAGCGATGTATGGGGAGAGGTGGTGGAAGGAGCGATCGAACTCATCCGCTTCGATCACCGCATAGTCGCTCTTCTCAGAGATGAGGCAGTTGGTCTGGTAGTTATTGGAGATCCCCCCGAGGAAGGCGTGACAGTCTACGTGGCTCGAGCGCAGAAGGTGAGCCAGCAGGGTAGAGGTCGTGGTCTTGCCATGGGTACCAGCGACACAGAGCCCACGCTCTCGGCGGGTCAAGTCGCCCAGGAGCTCTGCTCGCTTGATCACCCTATTACCCTGGTGGATGAAGAAGTTCAGCTCCCGATGATCTCGAGGTACAGCAGGGGTGAAGACGACCAAGGTATCTGGACTGCGGAAGGGCTCAGGGATGAGCTCGGGATCATCTTCGTAGTGGATCAGTGCACCCTCTTCGGTGAGTGCTTTGGTCAGAGGCGAAGGTGTCAAGTCATAGCCCGCTACGTCGTCCCCTTTGCTGAGGAAGTAGCGTACCAGCGCACTCATGCCTATGCCACCGATACCGACAAAGTATAGCTTCATGCTGTATCTCTATTTTACCATTTTACGCAAAGGTACAAAGAAAGTAACACTACGCCTCCAGACTCTTATATCGAGCGTATAAGTCCTTCCCATCCCTTAGGGAGGGCGGGACAAATGGGTAAGGGAAGAAGAAAGCAGAGGCCTCAGCACGCAGCGTGTGCTGAGGCCTCTGCCTTTCTTGTCTGTGCTAGGGAAGGGTAGGGGATCACTCTGCCTTACCCGAGCCTAGATGATAGTAGGCGCAGTGCGGATATTCGTAGAGGTCGAGCCCGAGGTAATCTACTTGTACATTATATAGATGGCTACCATCTTCTACATAGTCCTGTGCTGGGAGTAGTCGGATGTACGTCTTCCCATAGACGACGTGGAGAGGACTACCCAGCGACTCGGCTCGCTTCTCGAAGGTCTCTGCTCTATCTGCAGGGACGCCGACGAAATAGACACTCTTCTTCGTGGTAGGGTAGAGTGTGATTGACTCTTCGGCAGGTATCCCGACGTGGTTGGGTATGTATCCTATGGAATGGTATGCTGGATACCCTGATCGGGTGAAGTCATATACGTTCGTGTGGAATTGGCTTCGGAGATAGTAGGTTCGGTTCAGATCGAACTTCTCCACGGCTTCCTTTAGCTTCTTCAGGAGAGTAGCCTGCTGTCGCTGGTACTCGAAGGGATTGTTCGTAGCGCTATTAGATGACTCGCCATTCCCCAAGGATTGAGCGTAGGCCTTGATCGCTACATCCGTGTACGTCGTGTAGCCCGCCTTGATGAGTGCGGGGACATAGTCCTGGGGGAGAAGCTCCACAGCCTCTGGGTAGAGGGGCGTGTGCTCTACCGGTGCAGTCACGATTTCCCCCTTCTGCACAGCCTCACCGAGGTAAACGACGAGACTATCCTTAGGGTACTGAGGGAGACTCAAGAAGTATAGCGTGTCTGGCTCGGTGATGATATCTCCGAACATATCCTTCTTCGGGCGGATGATGTGCCTTTTTAGTTTACCCTTGGCAAAGGCAGGTATCTTCATATCGCCCCTAGTCCAACCCATCGATTTGTATCTTTCCCCTGGTGTGTGAGGAAGGCCAATAGTGAGGCTATCCCCCAGGTGGAAGATCTGTCCACCGGCGGTCGTAACGGCTGTCTGTGCCAAGCTACTTCCGCCCCCAAGCAGGAGCACCAAGAATAAATAGAGGTAATTGCGCATAGCTGTATTGGGTTGGTTTACTTACTAGAAGCTTTACTACTACTCTCCTTCAAGATCTCCTTACGCACTTCAGGGTCAGTGATCTCTTTGATGAGTCGGTCCACATGCGTACAGGGATTGTGACCGCTATAGTCGGTATCTTGGTAGTTATTCCGAAGCTTCTCTGCATTCTTTATAGCTTGCCCTTGGTCGCCATGCTCTGCGAGGATGGAGTGCATGGAGGAAGCACCCTTGTCATACTTAAAGCTCGGCTTACACTTCTGTATTTCTGTCTCAAGGGCTGTCGTACACCTATCCCGTGGAATAGCGGTATTCTGATACCGGAAGTGGAGGAGATACCAGAGTTCAAAGCTTTCATTTGACCAGGCAACATCAAACCCAGCGTCTGTTGCTTCTCTGATCGCTTTATTGAAATCAGGGAAATCATCCTTATCGAAGACAAGCCAGCAACGGTCAAAGGGTATTTGCCTTCTAGCCCTGATACTTTTGGCTTCTTCTAGCAGGCGGGTCGTACTCATTCCACAGCCTTGGACTACCGAGTCTTTAGCTATACCTACCACTTCACTTCCTGAGCAAGTCGCTTGAACCTCCTTAATGAGGGCTTTGAAGTAGTCTGTGGAAGACTTCGTATCCTCAGATATGATAAGGAAGCGAATAGCTATCTCACGTGTATCAATACTACGCCCTCTAGAGAATCCTCTACGAGGTTGGTTATTCCTTCCCATACCTTATCGCTGCACTTTTATACGAGGTATTGCTCCGTAGCGTCCATTGACATATTGCTCTGTAATGTCCATAGAGGGATCGAAGCCCTTGAACTCGATGTGGGAGTATAATTGTGTAGCTTCAACGGGGCTCTTCTCCGTAAACCAGATCTCATCTCGGCGTACGTAGTCTAGATGAAGCTGGTTGGTATCGTGTGTCGTGAAGACCAATTGAGCTCCATGAGGATTGATCTTAGGATTAGTGAAGAGTTGGATAATAGCCCTTGTTAGTAGAGGATGGAGCTTGGCATCTAGTTCATCGATCACAAGTAAGGTTCCAGCCCAGAGGGTTAGGAAGATAACTCCAAGAAGCTCGGTTATCTTCAGAGTCCCTTCGGATTCATTGTGTTCTGTGCGGAAGATCTCTTTCCCTATAATCTCGCCCTGTTTATTGTACCTATTATGAGTAGACTCGACCTTCAGGGCGGTATGCCCATCCTTAGAAAGGATCTTTCTGAGCTCTTCTGGTACGTCTTTGGGCAAGGCAACAGCTACCTCTTCTATTGATAGCTCCGTGATGCCTACGTCTATATTGGAAAGGAATGTCAGAGCCATATCTACATAGTGACCGATCTCATCCTCTATCGGGTCTTCCTTATCCTTAAGTAGGGCGGAGGTTAGTGTTATGTACTGCTCAGTTTGTGTGGCTGTAATGAAGGCTCCCCTATTGAACCAAAGGATAATCTCTTTTGATTGTGTTCCATTCAGCTGTGCTATGAGTGAGAGGAAGAGTCGGTTGCTATTGAGCGTATCCTCCTTCCCTTTACCTTCAGGGAATTCCGTTTCATTGACCTGAACCTTCCCCCCGATTCTCGTAAAGAGCTCGACTTCATCGGTGTTCTTCACTTGTCTATAGAGCCACTCTTCGGAGATGATCTTGCCAGAGAACGAAAAGCCATAGCGATAGTGTAGCTCTACGTTTTGTCCTGTATCAGCAATAAATTCAGCCTCAAACTCCGTATCATTGTTCCGAGATTCTTCATCGAGAAGGAATGGTTCATACTCATCCAGAGTATCGCCTGGGTTGAGACGTACAGAATTAAGTACCATCTGTCGCATCATCCCGAAGGCCCGAAGAATATTACTCTTGCCACTGGCATTGGCTCCAAAGAGGAGAGCTACAGGAAGGATCTGGATACCATCCTTGCTACGTATCAAGGACTCTTCGTGGGGGAGACCTTCTACGGCCATCAGGCTGAATACCTGACGCTCTTTGATCGACCTGTAGTTAGTTACGGCAAAGTTGAGGAGCATAGTCTTTGTTTCTTTCTGTTGGGGGCACTATTCCCCGATGTTGCAAAGATACGATAAGCTACCTATCCGCCTAGTCTGGAGGCGTGGTGCTGAAGGGGTAAAAATCGTGGCTCGGAAGAGGGTGGAGATGCCTTGGGGAATGGAGGGGGGTATCTATGCAGAGAAAGGGGGGCTGTATGCTAGCTCGCTGGAGGGGGCTATTATGGGTCGCTTTGGAAACCACTGTGGGTCGCCTTGACGACCCACTGTAGGTCGCATCGACGACCTACAGTAGGTTTTTTTGGCGACCTACCGTAGGTCGGTTTTTGGGGGTGTCGGAAGGGGGGCATCAGGAGGGTGAATGGAGGTGGATCGAAGGGGCGGGGGAAGACGCCTTGAGGGGGAGGAGGGAGGTGAGCCAAGGTATGGGGTGGGAGGCGTCGGGGAGTAGGGGAGAGTGGCTACTTGGCTAATAAAGAGGTAGGTAATTTATTATCTGTACCTTTGCGCCCTAGAAATAGGTAATTAACATCACTTTTATTGCAAAGAAGCTTTAACTCATGATCGTAACCAAGCGTGCCAACGAGCCCGTATGGACTAATATCTATGCTTACGCACAGCTCCCCGAGGAGCTCCGTAGACTGGATGAACTGGCACACAACCTCTGGTGGGTATGGAACCCCAAGGCCCAAAACCTCTTCCGCCGTCTCTCCCCTGAGCTCTGGGAGGCAACAGAAGGCAACCCTGTCACACTCACACGCCAGCTCTCCTCCGAGGAGATCGCTTCACTCATCGCAGACAAGAGCTTCATGGCCGAGCTCGACGATGTATATGCAGACTTCCGTGCCTACCTGGCTGAGCCCGCTGATACGAAGCGCCCTTCGGTAGCCTACTTCAGCATGGAGTACGGGCTGACGAACATCCTCAAGATCTATTCGGGTGGTCTGGGTGTCCTGGCTGGGGACTACCTCAAGGAGGCCAGCGATAGCAATGTCCGCCTGACGGCAGTGGGCTTCCTCTACCGCTATGGTTACTTCACGCAGACCCTTAGCCCTGAAGGTCAGCAGGAAGCTACCTACGAAGCTCAGGACTTCACACAGCTCCCCATCGAACAGGTCTTCGAAGCCGACGGCAAGACGCCTATGGTCCTCGAAGTACCTTACGCTACACACGTCGTCGCCTGCCACGTGTGGAAGGTCAACGTCGGACGTATCAGCCTCTACCTCCTCGATACAGATATTGCTCAGAATAGCGAATGGGATCGCCCCATCACCCACAAGCTCTACGGGGGCGACTGGGAGAATCGTCTGAAGCAGGAATTCCTGCTCGGTATCGGTGGTGTCCTCCTGCTGAAGAAGCTCGGCATCTCGAAGGACGTCTACCACATGAACGAAGGGCACGCGGCCTTCATGAACGCTCAGCGTCTGGTCGACTACGTAGAGGGCGAAGGCCTTCCCTTCGACGAAGCTCTGGAGCTGGTACGTGCCTCTTCGATCTACACGGTACATACGCCTGTCCCCGCTGGACACGACTACTTCGCAGAGGATATCCTGGGTAAGTACCTCGGGCATCTACCCGATCGCCTCGGCATCTCGTGGCATGACTTCGTGAGCCTCGGCCGTGAGTGTCCCGATAGCAATGAGAAGTTCTCCATGAGCGTCTTCGCTCTGAACACCTGTCAGGAAGCCAATGGTGTGAGCCTCCTACATGGCAAGGTGTCTCAGGAGATGTTTGCACCCGTGTGGAAGGGCTTCTTCCCCGAAGAGCTTCATGTGGGCTATGTCACTAATGGTGTGCACCTTCCTACGTGGGCTTCGGCCGAATGGCAGGACTTCTACCGCAAGTACTTCGGCGAAGATTACCTCAAGCACCAGACGAGCGAAGATACTTGGGCTAAGGTGCAGCAGATCCCCAACGAAGTGCTCTGGGAGACGCATCAGAGTATTAAGCTTCGCCTGGTCGAGTATATCCGTTCCTTCTACGGCGAGAAGTGGATCCGCAATAGCGGTGACCCCGAGACGACGGTCTCCGTCCTCGAGGGAATCAACCCCAACGCTCTGCTCATCGGCTTCGGTCGTCGCTTCGCTACCTACAAGCGTGCACACCTGCTCTTCACCGACCTAGAGCGTCTGGAGCGTATCGTCAACAATCCTAAGTACCCCGTGCAGTTCCTCTTCACCGGTAAGGCACACCCTGCTGATGGTGGCGGTCAGGGACTCATCAAGTACATCCTGGAGATCAGCCGTCGTCCAGAGTTCCTAGGTAAGATCATCTTCCTCGAGAACTACGATATGCGTCTGGCGAGCAAGCTCATCGCAGGGGTAGATATCTGGATGAACACCCCTACACGACCGCTTGAAGCTTCGGGTACGTCGGGTGAGAAGGCAGAGATGAACGGTGTACTCAATCTCTCTGTCCTCGATGGCTGGTGGTACGAAGGCTACCGCAAGGGCGCAGGTTGGGCACTCACCGACAAGCGTACCTACAGCAATCAGACGCTGCAGGACAAGCTCGACGCTACGACCATCTACGACCTTCTGGAGAAGGAGATCGTACCACTCTACTTCAATCGTGAAGGGAAGCCTTATTCTGATGGCTGGGTACAGACGATGAAGAACTCGATGAACTTCATCGCACCTCACTACACGATGCGTCGTATGATGGACGATTACTTCGACCGCTTCTACACGGGGCTTGCTGCCCGCTCGGCGCACCTTCATGCCAATGGGAATAAGATCGCACGTGAGCTAGTCGATTGGAAGCGTGCCGTAGGGAGCGAATGGGATAGCCTCCGTATCGTCTCTGTCGAAGACTCAGGTAATTCGTCTAACGTATCCAACGAGCGCTATACCGGTACGCATGAGACCATCCGCCTCGTGCTCGACAAGGCAAGCCTCTCTTGCGACCTCGAGGTAGAGCTGGTAGACGCTCGTGAGGAAGCTGATGGGAAGCTCCGTCTGGTGGCTAAGACCCCTCTCCGCCTCGTAGAGAAGGAGGGAACGAAGGAGGTATACGAACTCGCCTTCACTCAGTCTCGCCCCGGACTCTACAAGCGTGCGATCCGTATCGTGCCTACGCACCCTGAGCTCCCACACCGCATGGACTTCGCTCTCGTACGTTGGGTAGCGCTTTAGTAAGCCTTCCTGACTAAGCATAGTCGCAGAAAGTAAAGCCCCCACTTCATACCGCAGGGTATGGAGTGGGGGCTTGCTGTATCGGTAGGGTAGGGGAGTGCCCTGTGAAGTCTATAGAAGCGCTGTGAGCGCCTTTCTCTATGCTTGGGCTATCCTTCCCTATATGAAGGGGTGTTTTTCCCTGTAGGGCGCTTTATTCTTCCTTGCCCGAGTCCTTGGGGTGCAGACCAAGCGCTTCTGCTTCACGAAGCATGAAGGCGTAGGCTGGCTCATACTCGTTGGGGATGGTGCCGTCGAGGATAGCGTCCTTGATGGCATCCTTGATCAAGCCTACCTCACGGCAGGGGGTGAGTGCAAAGGTATCCATGATCATCTGCCCTGAGATCGGAGGCTGGAAGTTCCGTATTCGGTCCTTCTCTTCTATGTCGACGAGCTTCCTACGTACCAGTTTGTAGTTATCCAGGTACTTACGGACACGCTGGGGATTCTTGCTGGTGATATCTGCTTCTACGAGGAGCATCAGGTCATCTATGTCATCACCTGCCTCAAAGAGTAGACGGCGCACCGCCGAATCAGTGACACCTTCGTCGACGAGTGTAGCAGGTCGCATGTGAAGATCAACAAGCTTCTCCACGTAGTGCATCTTATGATCTAGCGGAAGGCGTAGACGGCGGAAGATCTTTGACACCATCTTCATCCCGATGAAATTATGATTGTGGAAGGTCCAGCCGAGGCGCTTGTCGAAGCGCTTCGTACGTGGCTTGCCGATGTCATGCAGGAGAGCAGCCCACAGTAGCCAGAGGTTCATCTCTTCTCCAGGGCGAGAGGCGGAGAGTGCCTTAGCCATGTTGTCGACTACCTTATAAGTATGGGTAAGGTTGTCCTTATGACCGATGCCATCACGGGTCTCGGCGCCCTTGAGTTCAAGAAGTTCGGGGAAGACTTCGGCCATCAGCCCCGTCTGCTCAAAGAGCTCCAGCCCGATCGATGGGCGAGGGGAGAGGAGGATCTTATTGAACTCGGTGGATATTCGTTCGGCAGAGACGATCTCGATACGCTTAGCATTGCGCCCGATAGCGGCGAAGGTGTCGGGGTCGATAAAGAAGCCCAGCTGCGAAGCGAAGCGTATCGCCCGCATCATACGTAGCGGGTCGTCACTGAATGTGATGTCGGGATCTAGTGGAGTGCGAAGCGTCAGTTCCTCGAGATCGGTAAGTCCGTCGAAGGGATCAATGAGCGTGCCGAAGGAGTCTGCGTTGAGTGAGATCGCAAGAGCATTGATCGTGAAGTCTCGGCGCTCTTGATCCTCCTGGAGTGTGCCGTCCTCGACGAAGGGCTTACGGCTATCGGGGCTGTAGCTCTCCCGTCGGGCACCGACGAATTCTAGTTCAAGGTCGCCTTGTTTTACTTGAGCGGTGCCAAAGCGTGCGAAGGTCGTGATGTGCGCCCCCCGTCCAAGTCGCCGTGCTACCGCTTGAGCTAGGTCAATCCCTCGGCCGATGGAGACGATGTCTATATCTTTTGAGGGGCGGTAGAGTAGGAGATCGCGCACATAGCCTCCTACGATGTAGGCGTCGACTCCTAGTTCGTCCGCCGCTTCTCCTATGAGATGGAAGAGGGGAGTATCAACCTTGTCGTAAATCAAATCTTCGCTAAGCATCCGTGGTCTTATTCTAATTCTTTTTCGCCTGCAAAGATAGGCATTCTATTACGTCGGTCACTTGGCCCGTGCTCCACGTGGAACGTCGAGGCGATTCTCCGCTAATCTCCGAGCTCACTTAGCACACGATCGTCCTCCGTGATGGTGCGAAGTGGACGGCAGGGATTGCCGACTGCGATGGTATTCGCTGGTATGTCGCGCGTCACTACGCTACCCGCACCGATGACTGCGCCGTCACCGATCGTCACCCCTCCTAAGATGGTGACCGAACCACCGATCCAAACGTTGTCTCCGATCGTGACGGGCTTGCCTTGTTCGTAGCCCGTGTTGCGCTCCTCTGCTAGTAATGGGTGAGCGGGCGTATAGATACTGACGTTGGGTCCTATAAAGACTCTCTTGCCGATCTCAATGCGTCCGGCATCCAGGGCGGTGAAGTTGCTGTTGACGAAGCTGTAGTCGCCAATATGGACATTCGATCCGTAGTCGAAGAAGACGGGCGGGACGAAGTGGCATCGCTTGCCCATACTCCCCAGAAGACTACGGATGATCTCTTCGGCTTCCTGATGCTCGGCTGGGGTTGAGCTGTTGTAGCGCTGGATGAGTGTCTGTGCTCTGAGGCGCTCTTCGTGAATCTCGGGGTCGAGGGCGCAGAAGTAGAGTCCTGCTTGACGGCGTTCTTTTGGGGTCATTGCTTGAGGGGAAGGGTGGGGAGTAGGTAAGCTTTTCGCAAAGATACGATAAGCTGTGGCTTTGTTTCAGGGGAAGGTGTCGGTCTTCGCCTGTGGTGAGCCTTGGGTTTGCTTCAGGAGTCCTCTTCACTCTAATGAAGAGCGAGCGAGGCTACCGTGTGCCCTCGCTCGCTTTTGCTTGTTGGCTCGGCTGTCTCTTCGACCACTACGGCTGCATAGTGAAGGAGCCGAGGCGCCGTAGTGGTTCTTTCTTGAGCTTAATGATCTTGGTCTTCATGCCGGTATTCTCGATCATGTTGCCCGACGTGATGGACTTTTTGCCTGTGATGTAATTGATGCTCGTCTTTTCTCCTTCGCCAGTCATGCGGTTGTGCCAACCAGTCTCTTCGCCGATGAGGTAGAAGTCGCCCGACTGGTAGCGGTATCTGTAGGTCGTGCTACCCGTGTCGGCGGTGCCCATGCTCGACCAACTGCTGACGTTGAAGTCGACAGCGCCCTTGGGGGTGACGGAGAGCTCGACGCCGATCTCGGTGTATTCGTCCTCCCGGCGTGGTACAGCTTTGCTCCATACTTTGAATCTTTTGTAGACGCCTGTGGGTGATCCGAAGTAGACCGCAAGGATAGCGGGGCTGAAGTCGTACTCATATCCATCGTCTCTCTTCTTGAAGTACTCGGGGTCATTAGGGTGTGCGATGAGGATGATATCTTCGATGCCGTCCTTGTTTAAGTCACCAGTGCTGTGCTGAGCGTTCCATCCTTTCGGGAGTAGTTCTTCGAGGCTACGCCCTTCCTCGGCTAGGGCGGGCTTCTTGCTCTTCTGTGCTAGGAGGGTGTGTGAACTGAAGGCGAGGACTGTGCCCAAGGTAAGTGCGGATAGTAATGCTTTTCTTTTCATCGTGTGTGTTGCTTTGTCTAAGGGTTGAGAATTATTGCGTCGTTGATTGCTTGCTCACAGTCCGTCGTCAAATGGTCGAAGGGTGGCTGAGGAATCTCTATTTAGATGCCAGCCCAAGTATCGTAATCGCTTCGCTCGTCTCTATGAAGATGAAGGTATTTCTTCTGTAGTGGTGTCTCCCTCATCCCGCACTCGTCGACTGCGGTGCCTGGAGAAGGGTGATTGCTCTAATGCGAAGATAAATAGAAATTCCCGCATCCGATGCTCTTGGCTCAAGAGATGGATGCGGGAATTGTAGAAGAAATGTCCATGTTGGACGGCGTTCCACGTGGAGCATCTTCGCCGATCGAAGGCGAAGATGTAGGCGGGTGGGGCGCTTATTCTCTGAGTTTGCTGTCGAGCCAGATCGTCACGGGGCCGTCGTTGACTAGCGAAACCTGCATGTCTGCTCCGAAGCGACCCGTGCCAACTTTATGTCCGAGACGAAGCTCTAGCGCTTGAACCACCTCGTTGTATAGCGGTTCGGCGATCTCGGGACGGGCAGCACGGATGTAAGAAGGCCGATTGCCCTTCTTCGTTTCCGCCATGAGTGTGAACTGTGATACGGCGATGATGTCTCCGCCGATGTCAAGGATGCTCCGGTTCATCACGCCCGCTTCGTCATCGAAGATACGAAGTTGGGTCGCCTTCTTCACGAGATACTCGATGTCTTCGGTCGTATCGTCGGGAGCGATACCGATGAGGATGAGCATGCCGAGGCCGTTGCTCTTAGCTACTTCTTCGCCACCGATGTGGACGGCTGCGGTGCGTGTCCGCTGAATGAGAAAGCGCATAGGGTAGGAATATTATTGTCGTTTGTCTTCTTTCTCCTTGTTAGTCTTTTCTTCTTCCTCGGGAGATTTGATTGCACCACTCTTTGCCCAGATCCTAAGTCGGAAGGGAAGACAGAGGAGTCCACATAATAGCAAAGTAATAACTATTGTGATTAAGATCCTGATAGGGCTAGAGTAGGTGCGTTCGTCTTGAGGATTGAAAATTAAGTACATTGTAGAGACAGAATGGATGCCGAATGCAAGCCACCAAGCGACAAGTAGAATTTGCCCTAGCAGAATGTTAATTCTTGAAACAGAATAGGCACCTGGTTCTCTAGAGAAGAGAGAATTATCCAAAGACCATGGTGAGGCAGGTCGCATCCTATGCTTATCTTCCATGTTAAGCTCCAGTTCAAGCTTGCGTATTCTTTTCTCATGGATCTCATACCAGGCTTTTGAACCCTTAGCCATCATAATCCAAATAATGGAGAAGATCGAACCCAGAAAGGCCAAGGCACAGCAAATAGCTTCGGCGACTAACAGTAAGTCTTGATTGGAGGTCTGCCATTTCTCATATTCTGATAGGAGCTTTTCTACGAGATGTCCATAGCCCGTGATGAGAATGACAATGAATGCGGCTAAGAAGATAGAGCGTTGCCAGAGATTCTGTATTTCAAATTTTCGGATTTTGTAGGCCTCTTCTCTGAGTTGTTCAAGAGATACAGGATCGGAGGTCGAGGTTCTCATCTCGATGATTGTAGTTTCCTTCATTTCGTTTTGTGGTTAGAGGGGTTATTGAATATTTATACTTCGGGGTGGAAGGCGGTGTAGATGATGCGGGCTTTGGCTGGACCGACAGCCGTGGTGAGCTCTTCAAGCGAGGCCGATGATATGCCCTGCACACTGCGAAAATGGTGAATCAGTGCTTCCTTTGCCTTAGGACCGATGCCCTTGATATAGTCAAGTCGGGAGTCAAGCTGGCTCTTACTGCGCTTATCACGATGGAAGGTGATGGCGAAGCGGTGTACTTCGGCCTGGATTTGCTCGAGGAGACGGAAGACGGGACTATGATGGCGGATCGGGATCTCACGAAGGAACTCGTCGCCGTAGAGGAGGGCGGAGGTGCGATGACGTTCATCTTTGACAAGTCCAGCGACAGGGATCTCCAGCTCTAGCGAAAGAAGCGCCTCACGAATAGCGCCTACTTGGCCCTTGCCACCGTCTGCAAGGATCAGGTCGGGCAGTACTTCTTCGGCCTCTTTCATGCGTTTGTAGCGCCGTGTGACGACTTCTCGCATCGAAGCATAGTCGTCAGGACCTTCGACGGAGCGGATATTGAACTTGCGGTAATCCTTCTTCGACGGGCGTCCTCGCTTGAAGACGACACAGGCAGCTACGGGATCCGAGCCCTGGATATTCGAGTTGTCGAAGCACTCGATATGTAAGGGGAGCTTGTCGAGATGTAGTAATTCTTTCAGTTCGGTCACGATCTGCATGAGTCGCTGATCGGGATTGAGTCGCTCGGCACGCTTATACTTGTCGAGTTTGTACTGGCGGACGTTGCGCTCGGATAGTTCAAGGAGCTTCTTCTTATCGCCACGTTGAGGGATGGTGATCGTGACACTCGGGTCGTCTTGCCAGCCTGGATCGAAGGGGAGAATGAGTTCTTTGGCTCGGGATGCAAAGCGCTGACGAAGCTCAGTGATCGCAGAGGCGAAGAGTTCTTCACGTGTCTCACCTTCGAGTAGACTGCGATACTCGAGCGTGTAGACCTGAGTGACCATGCCTTGAGTCAGATGCATGAAGTTCACATAAGTCGCTCCGTCCTCGTCTTCCTCGAAGCTGAAGACATCGACATTATGGATGTGGTGGGGCGCTACGGTATGTTTGACTTGGTAGTTCTCGAGATACTGCAGACGTTCTTTATAGATCTGCGCCTCTTCGAACCGTAATTCCTCGCTGAGTCGTAGCATCTCGCCTCGGTAGAGCTCGATGACGTCACGGAGATTACCTCGTAGGAGGGATGCGATCTCACGGACATTCTGCTCGTAGTCAGCTAGGGTCTGTAGACCGATACAGGGTGCCTTGCACTTCTTGATATGGTACTGCAGGCACTCCTTGTACTTGCCTTGGGCGATCTTCTCAGGCGAGAGGTCGAGGTCGCACGTACGGATAGGGTAGAGGTCACGTACCATATCGACCGCAGCATGCGCCATACCCGCACTGGGATAAGGGCCAAAGCGCAGAGAGCCATCCTGCTTCGGACGGCGCTCTACACGTATACGGGGGAAGGGTTCGTGACGGATGACGACTTCGGGATAAGTCTTGTCGTCCTTGAGGAGAATGTTGTAGCGGGGCTGATGCTCCTTGATGAGGGCATTCTCTAGTATCAGTGCTTCAGCTTCTGTGCCGACGACGACGTACTCGATACCACGGATCTGGCGCACGAGTAGCCGTGTCTTGGAGCTCTGTACATCGCGCTGGAAGTAGCTACTGACCCTACGGCGTAGGTTCTTTGCCTTACCGACGTAGATGATCGTGCCGTCCTGCCCGATGTACTTGTAGCACCCGGGGGACTCAGGTAGTGTCGGAAGGATCTTGCGTATCTCTTCGATCGTCATGGCGAGTAAGGTAAGGGAGGGCGTGCCTACCGCCCAGCGAGGACAAGTAGTACGCTCACGTCATGGGGAGATATACCAGGGATGCGGGAGGCTTGGCCGATGGTGGCGGGGCGAATGCTAGAGAGCTTCTGCCGGGCTTCGGTGCTTAGCGCCTGGATGCTGGCGTAGTCGATGCCTTCGGGTATGAAGACGTACTCCAGACGTTCAAGCTTCGCCGCCTGCTCCCGTTCGCGCTCGATGTAGCCACTGTACTTGATGAGGATCTCTGCACACTCTATTAGCTCCGCTCTTCTATTGTCAGGGAGCTTGTCTAGCTGGCGCTGAAGGGCGGGGATATAGGTGGCGAGCTGGAGAATGTCAAGTTGGGGACGAGCGACTAGGTCGATGAGCTTGCACCCCTGGCGAAGGGGAACGAGCCCCGCTGCCTCAAGGTGGGGATTGATCTTGTCGGGGCGAACGGAGAAGCCTTGGATGAAGGCGATCAGTTCGTCTCGTAGTCGGATCTTCTCCTCCAGGAGAGCGATGCGCTCCTCTGTCGCTAGGCCGATGGCTGCAGCCCTTGGTGTCAGACGGATATCAGCATCATCCTGACGCAGGAGAATGCGATATTCTGCCCGAGAAGTGAACATGCGGTACGGCTCATCGACCCCCTTGGTGACGAGGTCATCGATGAGTACGCCGATATAAGCCTCTGAGCGGCTCAGGGTGAAGGGAGCTAAGCCTCGGACTTGCTGGTGAGCGTTGATCCCGGCTAATAGTCCTTGGCCCGCCGCTTCTTCGTAGCCAGTGGTGCCATTGACTTGTCCTGCCAGGTAGAGTCGCTGAATGACCTTGCTCTCTAGCGTGTGATGTAGCTGGGTGGGATCGAAGAAGTCGTACTCGATGGCATAGCCAGGACGGTAGATCTTCACGTCACGAAGCTCGGGTATCTGGCGAAGCGCCTTGAGCTGTACCTCTAGTGGGAGCGAAGAGGAGAAGCCATTGATGTAGTATTCATTCGTTCGCTCGCCCTCGGGCTCTAGGAAAAGCTGGTGCTGTGGCTTGTCAGCGAAGGTCACGATCTTCGTCTCGATGCTGGGACAGTAGCGTGGCCCGATGCTCTGTATCTGCCCATTGTACAGGGGAGAGCGGTCAAGCGCTTCACGGAGTACAGCGTGGCAGGCTTCGTTGGTATAGAGGGTGTAGCAGGGAAGTTGCTTGAGTTGGGACTTCGGTGTATCGAGGTAGGAGAACTTATGATGGTCATTCTCCCCCTCCTGTACACCTAGTTCTTCGATATGCAGGCTACGAGCGTCGATGCGTGGAGGCGTACCTGTCTTCATCCGGTCGGTACGAATGCCCGCCGCTCTCAGCTGGTCGGTGATTCCATAGCTTGCAGGCTCAGAGATGCGACCACCCGGTAGCTGAAGTTCTCCAAAGTGCATCAGTCCGCCGAGGAAGGTACCTGCAGTGAGGATCACGGCTTCTGCCGAGAAGGATACTCCGAGAGCGGTATGCACACCTCGCACACGTCCCCCCTCTAATTGCAGGGAGGTGACGGTGTCTTGCCAAAGGTCGAGGTTGGGCTCTGCATCCAGTTCCTCCCGCCATGCTTCCATGAAGCGCACCCGATCACTCTGTGCACGAGGGCTCCACATCGCTGGACCTTTGCTCCGATTGAGCATACGGAACTGCAGAGCGGTGCGGTCGGTGATCACCCCCATACGGCCACCCAGAGCATCGATCTCACGTACGATCTGCCCCTTGGCTATGCCACCCACAGCGGGGTTGCAACTCATCTGCCCGATCTTATTCATATCCGGGGTGATGAGTAGGGTCTTAGATCCTAAGCGAGCACAGGCAGCTGCGGCTTCACAGCCAGCATGACCAGCTCCGATGACGATGATGGCGTAGTCCTGCATAGCGGGCATCAGACGTTGAATCGGAAGTGCATGATGTCTCCATCCTGCACGACATATTCCTTGCCTTCGACGGACATCTTCCCCGCTTCCTTGACAGCGGCTTCGCTACCGTAGGCGATGAAGTCCTCGAACTTGATCACCTCGGCACGGATGAAGCCCTTCTCGAAGTCCGTATGGATAGCAGCGGCGGCACGGGGTGCCTTACTTCCCTTGGTGTAGGTCCAAGCACGCACTTCCTGAACACCTGCAGTGAAGTACGTCTCTAGGTCAAGGAGCTGGTAGGCTGCACGAATCAGACGGCTCACGCCCGACTCCTCGAGGCCGATCTCTCCGAGGAAGAGCTGGCGCTCTTCGTACGTCTCCAGTTCCGCTATCTCGCTCTCGATCTTGGCGGCGACTACAAGGAGGTTTGCCCCTTCCTCTTGGATCGCCTCACGTACCTTCTCGACGTAAGCGTTCCCTGTGACGGCGGAGGCCTCATCTACATTACATACGTAGAGGACGGGCTTGCTCGTCAGGAGGTAGAGCTCACGGGCGACCTTCTGCTCGTCCTTGGTCTCGAAGGTGACTGTGCGGGCATTCAGACCCTGCTCCAGCGCTTCCTTGTAGCGGGAGAGTACCTCGTAGGTGAGCTTAGCGGTCTTGTCACCACCCGTCTGAGCCTGCTTGTAGACCTTCTGGATGCGTGCCTCTACGGTCTCTAGGTCCTTGAGCTGAAGTTCGGTGTCGATGATCGCCTTGTCACGAAGGGGATCTACGGAGCCGTCGACGTGGGTGATATTGTCATCGTCGAAGCAGCGCAGTACGTGCAGGATGGCATCCGTCTCACGAATGTTGGCTAGGAACTTATTACCCAGCCCTTCGCCCTTACTTGCGCCCTTGACCAGCCCTGCGATGTCTACGATCTCCACGGTGGTGGGTACGATGCGCTGGGGATGTACGATCTCTGCAAGCTTATTGAGGCGCTCATCGGGGACGGTGATCACGCCGACGTTGGGCTCGATGGTACAGAAGGGGAAGTTGGCGGACTGTGCCTTCGCATTGGAGAGGCAGTTGAAGAGGGTAGACTTCCCGACGTTTGGGAGGCCTACGATACCGCATTGTAATGCCATTATGTTTATTGATTTATATACTTAACTATGAACTGCAAAGATAGCGAAAAGCCAGGAGCTGAGCCCGGGCGGCCTCTGCCCTGCATCCTGCCCTGTCTCCCCCTCAGATCAAGGACGAATCTCCCACCCTTTCTGGAGGGTGCTCCCGAAGGGGGTAAAAAACGACCCACGGTAAGTCTTTTTAGGAGCCCTCTCCAGAGCATATTCAAACGAGGTTGATATGCTCGTGTTTGGCTCCTTATTTCTCGATCAAATCTAACGCCCTCGCTCGGGCTGTTTATCTTCGATATGCCGGAAGTAGTGAGGGAAGTCTGCCACGCTTCGTATTGACTTCAGCTCCTGGTAGGGAGGGTGAGAATCCTCGCTATTATATTCTGGAGGATAGTGGAAGAACATCTTCTGTAGAAGGAGTAATGCTGTTTGGGGAAGTTCATCTGTTAGGCTTTGGCGGAGCTCTGTTGGTATGATATATATGGGGTCTGAATCCCCATTGTAGCGCTCTATATACATCTGTCGTGCAAGATTATTATAGATGCTAAGGTATCGGTACTGTAGCAGTGAAAGTAAGAAGAAGTCTGCAGGATTCACCTTATCGTAGACCTCTCTATATCTGGGTAGAGTTAGATTTACATAACGCTTAAGATGGCGCACAGAAGCCAAGTTCTCTGTGATGATGCTGTCAACATAGCCCCAGCCTTCTAATGCTCTCTCCTTTACCTCTTGTGGAAGCCCAAATAGATGATTTTCTAAATATGATTTCATCTTTTCCTTTAAGACATCGCTATCAATCTCGGGAAGAGTTACCTCCCAAGTTACGTACTTGTCAATGAAGCTATGATCCAAGCCATGATCCAAGTGTTTCCTCAACACGTTATTGACGTACTCCTTGTCGTATGCCATGACAAAGACCACATTGTTGAACGAGGCGTTGCGATCAATAAGTTTCAAGACTTCGATCATCTCTTCTCCCGTCAAGCGGTCAAGATCATCGATAACGACATATACACGCCTACCGACAGAATAGAGAGCAGCATTAATTGCTCGTTCGTCTTTTTCGGGGAGAAGAAGCGTCAGTAGACTCTCCAAGGGGCGTGTCCACTCATATTGCCCAAGCAAGCCTAAATGCTTGGTATATCGTCCAAGTAAAAAGCCGAAGCCTATGTAGTACTTAGATAATACCTTGGCAAAAGCATCAAAGAAGTCTTCTTGAATTTGCGCTACATTCTTTGAACTGCGAGGATTGAAGAAGACGACAATATCCCCCTGCTCTTTTACTTTCGCCATTAGAAGATTGATAAAGGAACTCTTCCCCTTACCCCATTGAGCAATAATCCCTAATGTCAAAGAAGATAGCTCTTCCTTGAGCTCGAGAGACTGCAGGACATCAAAGAGTGGCGTAACCTGATCTTTGAATCCCAACCAATCCTCAGCCTCCGAGGTAATGGGCTTGTCATTTTCTACTCCGTATATCCCTAGTTGCCACAGAAGTGGTGGCCATGCATTTAAAACTTTTCTCTTAAAGCATAAGAGATATACACATCGTTGTAGGGCGAATGCGATAGCCCAAGGGAATATTAGGAGGTCCACAAAGGCTATCTGTGGATCTGCCTCTCTAATCAACCAAAAATGGCATCCTGGATAGAATTTTATGTAGTACACGTAGAGTCCACCCATAAGGAATATTAGCCCAAAGAAGTAGATAGATATGTCTGCCTTCCAATATTTTACAAGCCAGTAAAACTGATAGATGATACCAAGACTTATCACCCCGCCCAACCAAGACATCAGATTGTTGTCTTGAAGGAATTTATGAAGCTTATCGAGATATGGAAATAGGAGCTCTTGTATAGGGATATATAGGAGTCCTATAAGACAAGTTATAAATATGCACTTAAGGAAACTCTTGATATAGAAAGACCAAAATAATAGAAACGCATCCTTGACTTCGTACCAAAGACTAGAGGAGGAGGTAGTCGTTTTACTCATAGGGTGAGATTAGTGAGTCGGCAGTGAGTTAACTCTTTCTATGGAGGGGGATTGTTCATGTAAAGGTATAGAATTAGCATGACAGGAGATTATTATTTCCTAAGACGAATGGAGACTGAAGATGAGGGAGATCTGCCACCATGTATTAGCTCTGTTTTTTATCCCCTCTCCCGAAGGGGTAAAAAACGACCCACGGTAGGTCGTCGAAAAAACCTACTGTGGGTCGTCTATGCGACCTACGGTAGGTCGGTAAGACGACCTACCGTAGGTTTTTTTCGGGTGCTTTGGAAGACCCTGCAAGCGGCCGCTTGTGGAGTGGGTTTGCGAGGCGTGGGGGAAGAAGCCTTTTTGAACCTGTTTTAAGGGGAAAAGCGCCCCCTTCATTTTGAGGTCAGTATTGAGTGGTTTTCAGGGAGGTGATCTCAGTGGAGACGGGGTGATAATACGAGGCACGGCCCTGGAGCGAACTCGGGGTTCGCTCCAGGGCCGTGCCGTTTCGTTGGGGGAGAGGGTGGGGCAGTGCCTTACATCATGCCACCCATACCGCCCATGCCGGGAGCCATGGCTGGCATGGCAGGAGTATCTTCCTTCTTCTCGGCGATGACGCATTCGGTCGTGAGGAACATACCAGCGATGGACGCTGCGTTCTCGAGGGCAACACGAGTGACCTTCGCTGGGTCGATGACACCGGAGACGTAGAGGTTCTCGAACTGATCCAGACGAGCGTTGTAGCCGAAGTCGCCTTCACCATCCTTGACACGCTGTACGATGACGGCGCCTTCCTTGCCAGCGTTGGCCACGATCTGACGGAGGGGCTCTTCGACAGCACGACGGATGATCTCGATACCGGTCGTCTCATCGTCATTCTCACCGACGAGGCCATCGAGGGCACGGACAGCACGTAGCAGAGCCGTACCGCCACCAGGGACGGTACCTTCTTCGACAGCAGCACGGGTAGCGCTGAGGGCGTCGTCGACACGGTCCTTCTTCTCCTTCATCTCTACTTCGCTAGGCGCACCTACGTAGAGGACGGCTACACCGCCAGAGAGCTTCGCCAGGCGTTCCTGGAGCTTCTCACGGTCGTAGTCGGAGGTGGTATTGGCAATCTGTGCCTTGATCTGAGCGGAGCGCTCACGGATAGCTTCCTTGTCGCCAGCACCGCCGACGATGGTCGTGTTGTCCTTGTCTACGGTGATCTTCTCAGCCTTACCAAGCATGTCGAGGGTCACGGCGTCGATCTTGAGACCCGTCTCTTCGCTGATGACGACGCCATCGGTGAGGATAGCGATGTCCTGAAGCATAGCCTTACGGCGATCACCGAAGCCTGGAGCCTTGACGGCGCAGACCTTCAGACCACCACGCAGGCGGTTGACGACGAGGGTAGCCAGAGCTTCGCTGTCGATGTCTTCGGCGATGATCAGAAGGGGACGGCCCGTCTGGACGGTCTGCTCAAGGATGGGGAGGATCTCCTTGAGGGTAGAGATCTTCTTATCGTAGATGAGGATGTAGGGATTCTCCAGCTGTGCCTCCATCTTCTCAGAGTTGGTCACGAAGTAAGGAGAGATATAGCCACGGTCGAACTGCATCCCTTCGACGACTTCGACGGTGGTCTCGATACCCTTAGCTTCTTCGACGGTGATCACACCTTCCTTGTTGACCTTGCGCATAGCTTCGGCGATGAGCTGACCGATCTGTTCGTCGCCGTTGGCTGAGATCTTCGCTACGTGCTCTATCTTCTCGAAGTTGTCACCGATCTCCTGAGCCATGGAGCGAATCTCAGCGACGATCTTAGCGACAGCCTTGTCGATACCACGCTTGAGGTCCATAGGGTTAGCCCCTGCAGTGACGTTCTTCAGACCGACACCGATGATGCTCTGGGCAAGGATGGTGGCAGTGGTCGTACCGTCACCTGCGTCATCGTTGGTCTTGGATGCTACCTCCTTGACGAGCTGAGCGCCCATGTTCTCGAAGGGGTCTTCGAGCTCGATCTCCTTAGCGACAGATACACCGTCCTTGGTGATGTGGGGTGCTCCATAGGTCTTGCCGAGGATGACATTGCGCCCCTTAGGGCCGAGGGTGACCTTGACGGCGTTGGCTAGTGCATCTACGCCACGCTTTAGGCTCTCACGAGCTTCTATATCGAACTTGATTTCTTTTGCCATGATTGTATCTAGATTAAATATCGGGTTAGATGAAGCTAGATCGTAGCGAGCACGTCAGACTGACGCATGATGAGGTACTTCTCGCCTTCGTGCTCGATCTCTGTGCCGGCATACTTACCGTAGAGGACGACGTCGCCAGCCTTGAGGACCATCTCTTCGTCCTTGGTGCCACCACCTACGGCGATGACTTCGCCACGCAGGGGCTTCTCCTTAGCTGAATCGGGGATGATGATCCCGCTGACGGTCTTCTCTTCTTGGGCCGCGGGGCGTATAAGCACGCGGTCTGCTAGAGGCTTGATACTCATGATCTGAATGTTTATTCTGTGGTTTATGTAATCTAAATCTGTCGGTGTGAAACTCGGTGCCTGTGCGCTGAGCTCACGAAGTACGCTCAGCAAGGAGTGTGCCAAGGAGCGGGGGTAAGTCATTTCGGAGAAAGCCTGTCATTCTGTCACGTGCGCAGGGGCATTTCTTCCCCCTTCAGAGGTGGGTAATTTTGATACTCCTTAGACGATCTCAAAAACGACCTACGGTAGGTCGTCCTTGCGACCCACGGTAGGTCGGTCGGACGACCCACAGTAGGTTTTTTCGACGACCTACCGTAGGTCGTTTTTGCCCCCCTCGAGAGACCGCTCTACATCAGGGCTAACGAAGGGTGTCGGAAGGCCTCGTTTTCGTCCCTCGGATTCGGGGGTGAAAATGGGGGCTTCGGAGGGTAGTGAAGAGCCCCCTCTGACAGAAGGGCATCTCGGGGGTGCTGGCTACCTTATTATATACCCGTCTGGAGGGTGTCTAGGCTTCCTCCCTGTCACTCCCCCGCTTTTCGTATCTTTGTGGCTCATAGTCTAGATACAAAGAACTTAATCATATATGGCAAAAGAACTCAAGGAACTTACCCCTCGCCACGTCGACTATTCGCAGTGGTATCAGGATCTCGTCATCAAGGCCGACCTGGCCGAGAGCGCAGCGGTGCGTGGCTGTATGGTCATCAAGCCCTATGGCTATGCTATCTGGGAGCGCATGCAGCGTCAGCTCGATGATATGTTTAAGGAGACAGGGCACTACAATGCGTACTTCCCCCTCTTCATCCCCAAGAGCTTCCTGAGCAAGGAGGCCGACCACGTCGAGGGCTTCGCTAAGGAATGTGCTGTCGTCACCCACTATCGTCTCAAGACGAGTCCCGATGGCGGTGTCGTCGTAGACCCCGAGGCTAAGCTTGAGGAAGAGCTCATCGTCCGCCCGACCTCCGAGACCATCATCTGGAATACCTATCGTGGCTGGATCCAGTCCTACCGAGATCTACCTATCCTGTGCAATCAGTGGGCGAACGTAGTCCGCTGGGAGATGCGTACCCGCCTCTTCCTCCGCACGGCAGAGTTCCTCTGGCAGGAAGGTCATACGGCTCACGCTACCCGTGAGGAGGCTGAAGAAGAAGCTATCCGCATGGTGCATGTCTATGAGGACTTCGCTCGCAACTATATGGCCGTACCTGTGCATGTCGGTGTGAAGAGTGCCAACGAGCGCTTCGCCGGCGCCGTAGAGACCTATACCATCGAAGCGCTGATGCAGGATGGTAAGGCCCTACAGAGTGGTACGTCTCACTTCCTGGGTCAGAACTTCGCCAAGGCCTTCGATGTCCTCTTCACCAACAAGGAGGGACAGCAGGAATATGTCTGGGCTTCGTCCTGGGGGGTATCGACCCGTCTGATGGGTGCCCTCATCATGAGCCACTCCGATGACAATGGGCTTGTCCTGCCTCCTAAGCTCGCTCCTCATCAGGTCGTCATCATACCTATCTACAAGAGCCTTGAGCAGCGTGACGAGATCACCCGCCACGTAGAGCCTCTCATCGCTGAGCTGAAGAAGCGTGGCGTGCGTGTACGCTACGACGATGCGGACAATAAGAAGCCCGGGTGGAAGTTCTCCGAGTACGAACTCAAGGGAGTACCCATCCGCCTAGCTGTCGGTGGCCGTGACCTCGAGAACGGCACCGTCGAAGTAGCCCGCCGTGATACACTGACCAAGGAGACCCGCTCCTTCGATGGCATCAGCGACTACCTCGTCGAGCTCCTCGATGAGATCCAGCAGAACATCTACCAGAAGGCCCTCGACTACCGTGCGGCACATACCATCGAGGTAGATACCTACGAAGAGTTCAAGGAGAAGATCGAAGAGGGTGGCTTCATCCTCGCTCACTGGGACGGTACTCCCGAGACGGAAGAGAAGATCAAGGCCGAGACCAAGGCTACGATCCGCTGTATCCCTCTCTCTGGTGATAAGACCCCAGGTAAGTGCATGGTCACGGGCAAGCCCTCGGCACAGCGTGTCCTCTTCGCCCGCGCTTACTAATCCTCCCTTACACTAGATAGATATCCCTATGGCCAGCATACGTGACGGAGAGGGCGAACTCTCTCTCCTTGGATCGAAGACCACCCAGTACAGCCAGGACTATGCCCCTGAGGTGCTGGAGGCCTTCACCAACAAGCATCAGGGCAATGACTACTGGGTGCGCTTCCACTGCCCCGAGTTCACCAGTCTCTGCCCCATCACCGCTCAGCCCGACTATGCGACGATCTACATCAACTATATCCCTGATGTGCGCATGGTCGAGAGCAAGAGTCTCAAGCTCTATCTCTTCAGCTTCCGCAATCATGGTGCCTTCCACGAAGACTGTGTGAACATCATCATGAAGGACCTCATCGCCCTCATGGACCCTCGCTATATCGAGGTCCTGGGTGACTTCACTCCTCGAGGGGGGATCAGCATCCTGCCCTACGCTAACTACGGCCGTCCCGGCACCAAGTACGAAGAGCTCGCTGCACAGCGACTCGCTACCCACCCCGTGCGATGAGCAAAGTCCTAGCCATCATCAACCCCATCTCAGGGACTGGCTCTAAGAAGAGCATCCCTGACCTGCTGGCTCGTGCCTACGCACCACTAGAGCATGAGCTCCTGCTGACCTATACCAAGGCAGCAGGCCACGCCGAGGAGCTGGCTCGCCGAGCAGCAGAGGAGGGCTATGATCACGTCATCGCCGTTGGTGGTGATGGCACGGTCAATGAGGTCGCTCGTGGACTCGTGGGGAGCAAGACCGCACTAGCGATCGTCCCTAAGGGTTCGGGCAATGGACTGGCACGGGCCCTTGGCCTGTCGATGTCCACCGACCGAGTGATCAAGCAGCTGGCCTCGGGCCGTAGGATCACGATCGACAGCTGCCAGATGAATGGTCAGCCCTTCTTCTGCACCTGCGGGATGGGCTTCGATGCTGCGGTGAGTCGCTCCTTCGCTGAGGCCTCTACCCGAGGACCAGTGACCTATCTGCGTACGATGATCGATGAGTACCGAGGCTTCAAGCCCGAAACCTATCGGATCATACTAGACGAGGGTGAGCGGACCATCGAGACCGAGGCCTTCGTCCTCGTCGTGGCCAATGCTTCGCAGTACGGCAATAATGCTTACATCGCTCCCGAAGCAGACCTGGCGGATGGTCTACTGGATCTGGCGATCATACGCCCCTTCCCCGTCCTAGAGGCTGCCCTTGTCCTCGGGGATCTGATGCGTGGCAAGCTGGCTGACAACAAGTACTACCACACCGAGCGAGTACGGCACGTCCGCATCGAGCGTACTAGCGGAGGTTCAGTGCACCTCGACGGCGAACCGCTGGTGATGAGTGAGCACATTGACGTCACGCTCCGCCCTCATTCCCTAGAGGTCATCATCCCTTGATCCAGAGGTAGTCTACCCGCCCATTCCCTCCCCTGCAATCCCTCCATGGCAAAGAAGAAGGTTAGCCCCCAGCCCTCATCACGACTCAAGCGTACGCATAGCCTACGCTTGACGCTCAATGAGCGAGAGTACAAGGCTATCTTAGACCACTGCCAGGTGTGTAGGATCGCTAACCGCACCGGCTGGATACGCTCGGTCATCATGGCGGAGGTCATCCGAGAGCATGAGCTCCGCTCGCCCCTGCTCTTTGACGAAGAAGAGATGCGCTGATGGATCTACAGCCCTATTCAGAAGCCTATTTCATGCGTCAGGCCCTTGAGGAGGCACGCCTAGCCTTCGAGGAGGGAGAGATCCCCATTGGTGCAGTCGTCGTCTGTCGTGGGCAGATCATCGCCCGAGCGCATAATGAGGTCGAGCGACTGAAGGACCCTACTGCCCACGCCGAACTGCTAGCTATCACCGCTGCGACAGAATATATGGGAGGGAAGTTCCTCTCCGACTGTCAGCTCTACGTGACCGTAGAGCCGTGCGTGATGTGTGCAGGGGCGCTCTTCTGGGCTCGACTAGGAGAGATCATCTACGGAGCAGGGGAGGAGAAGTTCGGCTACCGCCACTACGCTCCAGATATCTTCCCACGCAGAGCAAAAGTGCGGGGCGGTGTCCTCTCAGAGGAGGCTGCCGAACTGATGCGTAGCTTCTTCGCTACACGCCGATAGCGCTCAGTAGCTAGTCTTCTTCCTAGAGCCTGATACCAGCCGATCGCACCTGAGTATATATATGAAGTACTTTGTGTACCTTTAGCGCGTTTTGAGAGAGGTGGCAAGAAGCTCGACCTTAGTCTTGTGTCTGCCTCCGCACCTCTAGACACGAGTAACCTGATCAATAGACCCAACTACGTGATGACGATCAAGACACCACGAGCGACTCGCTTCGCTAAACACCTCCTGATAGCAGCTGCATTGGGAGGACTTTCCCACACCACTCTCTCTGCCCAAGTATCGAGTCTCCGTACGGGACGACTCCCCAACGGTCTGACTTACTACATCAGCCGTGATGCTGGCGCTTCGGAGGGTACGGCTCACTTCTTCCTCCTGCAGAATGTGGGCGCTATCCTCGAGGATGATCATCAGAATGGCCTAGCGCACTACCTAGAGCACATGGCCTTCGAAGCCACTGAGCACTTCCCCGGTGGTGTGATGAACTTCCTGCGTGCTCGTGGTCTCTACAGCTTCGATGCTCGTACCGGGACCGACGATACTCGCTACAGCATCATGGATGTACCTACGGCGGAGAAGGGGCTTACAGACTCCGTGCTCCTCATCCTTAAGGACTGGTGCAGTGGCATCTCCATCACTGAGAAGGATACGGAGAAGCAGCGTGGCATCATCATCGAAGAGTGGCGCCAGCGTGGAGGCATAGACAAGCGCCTCAGTGATAGTATCGCCGGCGTCATCTATAATGGCTCGCAGTACTCCCAGCGCAATGTCATCGGGAGTCTCGACGTACTGAAGACCTTCAAGTATCCCGATATCCAAGCCTTCTACAAGACTTGGTACCGCCCCGACCTGCAGTGCGTGATCATCGTCGGGGATATCGACCCTGCAGCTTATGAGAAGCAGGTACAGCAACTCTTTGCTTCGCTCCCCGCTCCTCGTAATGCTAAGGCTCGTCCTGCCTTCTCCATCGACGATAATAAGAGCCCCCTCTACTACCGCTTCATTGATAGGGAGAACCGCTCTCATTCGTACGGTCTCTATCAGCGTGTAGCTACCCCTACCAACCGCTCTACAGAAGAGGCGACTAAGGACTACCTCCTCGGTCAGCTCTTCAATACTCTTGCGCCTCAGCACTTCGCACGTCTGAGGAATCGTGGTGCAGAAGCCTTCATCGCTGCTTCCGTCAGTTACTCCCCGCTGGTACGTGGATACGCCCAGTTCGCATGGGACTTCGTGCCCTACGCTGGCCAAGATGAGGAGGCACTTCAGCAGGTACTCTTCGCTCGAACCAAGATGAGTGTCGAGGGCTTTGGCAAGGAAGACTTCGAGGCAGAGAAGCAGAAGCTCTACGAAGGAATGAAGGAAGTGCTCAGCGATGACAAGGGGCTCGGCACGCCACAGAACTTCATCGACATCTACCGGAATAATTACCTCTATGGTACTCCTATGCGAGAGTTCCGTCAGCAGCTTGAGGACAACCTCGAGACACTAGTAGAGCTGGAGGCAGAGGATATGCAGTCTTGGCTCGGCGAGCGCCTGGGTAGCACCCGCAATCTTGCATTCGTCGCCTACACGGATAGTCCTACCGCCTCGGCTATCTCGGAGGAAACCTTCCGTGATGAGCTTGCGGTGAACAAGAGTACGGTACTCGACCTGGATGCTAGCGACTCCAAGCCCATCACGAAGCTTATCGACTTCAAGCTACCTGTAGGGAAGATCACCCGTGAGAAGAAGATACCTTCACTCGGCGCTACGGAATGGACGCTCTCCAATGGCATGAAGATCCTCTACAAACATCTGCCTAAGGACCTCAAGGGTGAAGTACTCTTCCTGGCCTCTGCTAAGGGTGGTCAGTCGATCGTCAAGCCACAGGATCTGCCTTCCTTCTCTGCGATGCAGAGCCTCATCATGGCATCTGGTCTCTACAAGTACGATCGCAATCAGCTTGCCCAGTGGCTACGCTCCCGTCCGATGGAAGTCAATCTCTCCATCACTGAATATATCGACGGGATACAGGCTCGTAGCAAGACCGACGGCGTGGACGATCTCTTCTCCTACCTCTATCTTGTACTCAATAAGCAGCGCTTCGATCAGCGGATCTTCGACAAGTGGCTCCAGCGCAAGCGCTACATATATGCCTCACAGCCCCAGCAAGGACGTGAGGCGGTCGATCGTGAGATACGTGAGCTCCTGAATCCCATCACCGAGGCCAATCCTCGTGAAGATCAGTCCTTCTATGACAAGATGAAGCTGAGCGATCTGCCCCGACTCTACGCCGAGCACTTCGGTGACGCCTCCCAGATGGCGGGCTGTCTCGTCGGGGATATCAGCGAGGCCGAAGCTAAGCGTATCGTCACGACCTATCTGGCTGCCCTGCCTGGCAACCCCAAAGCACCACGTCGCACCTACACGATCCGTGACCACAGCTCCCGTGAGCGTGTCATCGAGCGCACCTTCGAAGTAGATACCGAGGGGGATCTCGGTGAAGTCGAGCTCTCCTTCATCGGAGACAAGAAGCTCAGTGAGCGTGAGCGCCTCGCCCTTGGCCTGCTGGAGCCTCTGCTTCAGAACCGTCTCTTCGACGAACTTCGTGAGAAGGAGCAAGGGACTTACAGTATCGCCGTCAAGACCAATTATACAGACGATCCCGTCGCTAACGCTAGTCTCTCTATCCACTTCATCACTTCACGAGCTAAGGCCGACCACCTCAAGGCCCGCACCTATGAGATCCTCCGCTCTATCGCAGCCGGAGGGATCGATCGTGACGAGTACAAGAAGGTGCACATACCTCAAGTCCTCGATGAAGAAGCAGAAGAAAAGGCTTCGGGTGACGAGATGGGACTCGGCGTTTGGATTGCACTGCTCAATAGTTATGCTGAGACGGGCAAGGCACCTGACCTCTCGAAGAAGGGCGCTCCCGGGGAATCTGTCAAGATCTCTGCCGTCACGGCTCAGGATCTCTCGGCACTGCTGAAGAAGCTCCTCGACGAAGGCAAGCGCCGAGACATCGTAGTCAAGAGCATCGCTCCCGAAGCAAAGACCTGGGAGCACTAAGAAGAGCTCCCCGCCTCAAGCACACACTCCCTATATCACAGCCTGTATCGCTTAGATAGCCTCATGTATAGACTCTCGGGATCATCTCACAGTTGATCCCGAGAGTCACCACGAGGGGAGCCTTACTCCTCCGATATCATCACACCGATAATAGATAAGTCATACCTATACCTATCCTCCATGCGACATCTATCCAGTAGTATACGCCGGCGCTTGGCCCTTGGGCTTTGCCTGTGTGCTCTTGGACTCTCTTCGCCTATTGCGAGCTGGAGCCAGAGCCCTGTGCCGACCGTTTCGATCTCCTTCAAGGATAAAGAGATCGCCTCTATCCTTGATTTCATCGCTAAGAACTCAGGCTACAAGATCGACTATGAGCCTGAGCTCCGCACTGCGGGCTACAAGGCAACCGTCTCCTTCGATGAGGTGACTCCCGAGAAGGCCGTAGAAGGCCTCCTCAAGGGCACGCCATTCGTCTTCACCGTAGACGGCAAGACGATCCGCATCTTCCGTCCCCAGCAGCAAGCTACCGCTAAGGGCCAAGTCACGGGTACCGTAAAGGACGCCCGAGGTGAAGCTGTCATCGGAGCGAATGTCCGTATCAAGGGCACGAAGCTCGGGACACAGACTGACGTCGAAGGGCGTTTCGCCATCCAGACAGATAAGCAAGCGGGCGAAGTCCAAGTGAGCTTCGTGGGCTACTATGATGGTAGCGCCGCCTTCACTGCAGGCAGTCCCGTGGCGATTGTACTGAAAGAAAATGTCAAATCTCTTGATGGCGTCACCGTCATTGCCTATGGTCGACGCAATACCCGCGAGCTCGTCGGGGCTGTGAGTTCCATCAAGGCTGACCAGCTCAAGGATGCTCCCGCTCCTAGTCTGCAGTCACTCCTGCAGGGACAGATGTCTGGGCTCTCGGTGACGAACCAGTCCGGCTCGCCTGGTGGCGGTGGTACACGCATCAATATACGTGGGATTAGTTCGCTCAATGACCAAGGGATCAACGACGGCTCACCACTCTACGTCGTCGACGGAGTGCCACTCTCCAAGGTCTCTGCAGAAGCTACCGGCGGGATCAATGCGCTAGCGGGGCTTGATCCTTCGACCATCGAGTCGGTGGAAGTACTGAAGGACGCCGCCTCAGCTTCGCTCTATGGTTCCCGTTCGGGTAATGGGGTCATCCTCATCACTACGAAGAAGGGGAAGTCGGGTAAGGCAGAGTTCGGCCTCAACTTCTCGCAGTCGATCTCCTTCCTCCCTGCTACGCCTCTGCAGATGCGTGGTCATGGCGAGCGCCTGGTACACAACCTCCTGGCTCGCTATCAGCGTATCGGGCACAATGACTACACGACGAACCGCTACCTCCTACCACGTAGCTACGGCCAGTCTTATGGATGGGAGCCCACGCTCGACGGTGCTTACGACTACTTCTGGGGTAATGGTAATGTCCTCTCTAAGGATAATCAGCCCCCTGCCTCAGCGCAAGACTCACTCAATAGCTTCTACAATAATGATACGAACTGGTGGAAGTACATCTTCCAAATCGGTCGTGTCAGCTCCGGTGATCTCTATGCATCGGGCGGGAATGACAATGTACGCTACCTCGTCAGTGCAGGTCTCTACGACGAGCGTGGGATACAGATCAACTCGGGATTCAAGCGTCTGAGCTTCCTCTCCAACCTTGATCTACGCCTCACACCTAAGGTAAATGCCTTCACCCGTCTCAATCTAGCCTACAACAAACAAGATGCTATCAGTGGGTCTAATATCCAAGGGCTCGACGTCGACCCCAAGGAAACGCCCTCGGTTTATCCTGGACGTGGCTCGATCGCAGAGAAACTCACGCTCCAGAAGATCCGTGATGTGCGGGCTCGTAATGGGATGTTCAACGCCCGACTCTCCGTCGGTCTCGACTACACTCCTATCTCTGGGCTGAAGTTCGCTACGTCAGCTTCGGGTGATGCATACTTCTCGAATAACCACGTCTTCCGTCCCTCCTACCTCAACAACAATAATCTCTCCTCCGTCGAAGCCTCTCGCTCGATGGTAGCTATGCTTCAGTGGGAGAATATTCTCTCGTACCGCTTCAGCCTACGTGACCGTCACAACTTCGACGTCATGGCCGGGATCACCACCACTTACGACTTGATGGAGAACATCAAGGGGAAAGCTTCCGGTGGTCCAACGAATCAAATCTACGAGATTGGCGATGGATGGCCCCAGGCTCGCTCTATAGAAGGGCGTGACGAATACCTGCAGCGTGTGACCACGGACCGACAGGAGCAGATCATGCTGAGCTATCTAGGCCGTGTCGCTTACAACTTCGACAAGCGCTACATGCTCGAAGCTTCGCTCCGCTATGATGGATCTTCCGTCTTCGGTCGTGATGTACGCTGGGCTGCATTCCCTTCACTCGGTGCTGCATGGGCCTTCTCCAAGGAGAATTTCATGCGTGACTTCTGGTTCCTCAGCTTCGGTAAGCTCCGTGCTTCATGGGGTAAGAGCGGGCAGAAGTTCCAAGAAGCGTACCTGGCACATGGCCTAATGGAGGAGTCGAATTCCTTCTTAGGTCAGCCCGGTCTTCAGCCTAGTGCTATGGCCAATAGCCATCTGACCTGGGAGAAGAGCGACCAGTACGACCTCGGTCTGGACGTAGACCTCTTCAACTATCGCTTCAAGGTCAAGCTCGACTACTACTATAAGTATTCGTATGATCTACTGATGCAGGTACCCACTCCAGGTAACTTCTTCATCTCTAAGACGACGTGGACGAACGCTTCTGCTATCTCCAACGAAGGTATTGAACTAGATCTCTCGGCCGATCTCATGCGTCGCAAGGACTTCTCTTGGAATCTCCGCTTCAACATCGCACGCAACTGGAACCGCTTCCTCGCTTCATACGACGGCAAGGACCTCGGTGACAAGGTGCTCGGTCGCCCTATCTACGGGATCTATACCTATAAGGACGAAGGTCTCGTACAGCGTGAATCCGACATCCCTTACTACTACGACCAAACGGGTCAGCGTGTACCGCTCTCCTTTGGTTCGCTAGCTTACCCTCTACGTGTCGGTGCTCGCAAGATCAAGGACCAGAATGGCGACGGCTATATCAATAGCGAAGACCTCTACTATGCTGGTAGCGCTCTGCCGAAAGCCTACGGGGGGATCACGAATACCTTCACCTACAAGCGTCTTGCACTGAATGTCCTGCTGACATATACCATCGACCAGCGCATGATGAATATGGTGAAGAACGGCGCCTTCCTCTTCAACAAGAAGTTTGGTGTCGTGATGAACGACTTCTCTCGTGCTACCTTCTGGCAGAAGCCCGGTGATGAGACGCAGTATCCATCGCTAGAATTTGCCGATGACGGCTACACCGGCCAGTTCGATGGGGATATCGACTCCAATATCGAACGTGTGAGCTACCTCCGTCTCAAGCAACTCAGCCTCTCCTATACGCTCCCCGACAGCTGGACCAAGCGCCTCCGCATGAAGGATGTGCGTGTATATCTGGCCGGCGAGAACCTCTTCCTCCTGACGAATTACTCGGGACTTGACCCCGAGATCGTTGATCCTGCTACGGGTAAGGATACTGGGCGCATGTATCCGCTCAATAGAAAGCTTACTCTTGGTCTCAATCTGAAGTTCTGATGAAACGCTATATCCTACCCGCCCTGGCGCTCAGCCTGCTTGCTTCTTCGTGCAAGCTCGACCTGACGCCCGAGAATGCTATCACCTACAGCAATGCATTCTCCACCGAGGCTGAGCTCAACACTACGACGAGCTCCATACACTTCTACCTCGACAACTGCATGGACGCCTTCTCTCCACTCACGAAGATCGGCCTCCTAGCAGATGAGACGCAGGACGATGGGCAGCTCCGTGAGGGCAACCCTCGTACGATCATCCAGGCCGCTGCAGACTGGGAGTACGTCTATCGCATGATATTCGAGGCGAACCTACTGCTTGACAACATCGACAAGACTCAGGGACTCTCCGAAGATCGCTATGCATACCACGCCGGACAGGCGCACTTCGCTCTTGGCTTCGGCTACTTCATGCTCTCACGTGCTTATGGTCAGGCCGTCATTACGGCCAATGCGAAGGATCTTAAGCTGTACGGACTCTCGACACAACAGCAAGTCATCGACGCCGGTATAGAGCATGCGCTCAAGGCTTTCGAGCTACTACCTACTTATGACAAGCTCCGCACGACCTCAGGTAGCCTTGCCACCTACAAGCAGTACGGGAGCAAGGGGAACTCTGCTACGCTACTTGCCCACCTCTATGCATGGAAGGGAAGCATGGCTGAGCTATATGGCGATACCTCAGTAGACGCTAATGCCGCCTATCGTAAGAGTGTAGAGTACGCTTCGAAGGTCATCAACGGTGAGACGGGTGCCTACAGTCTCGTCTCTACTCCCGACGAACTCTGCCAGCTACTCTCTGACCCCAATGCGTCGAACCCAGAAGAAATCTTCTCGCTCGTCTATGACAAGAGCCGTGGCAATGAGTCTACGTCGAAGAATGAAGTAGCTAATCTCTTCGCCACTTGGCCAGTCAACAGCACGCTTACTCAGGGTGATCTGGCCCAGGCTGCCTTCCGTCTGAAGAAGTCTACCATAGAGAAGCTCTACCCCGATGCTGATGATGCACGTCGTACAGCCTTCTTCTATGAGTTTGACACCGACCACGAAGTCTCGGGTGTGAACTATGCTGTGCCCTACAAGTTCCGTAATGCGGTCTTCACTGTCGACCAGAGTGCGGAGTCGGGTAAGAGCTTCCTCAGCATCAATGCGAACTATGTCTACTGGCGTCTAGCGGATGTCTACCTGCTTCGTGCTGAATGTTCGGCCAAGCTAGGCGATACTTCCTCCGCTGTCTCCGACCTCAATCGTATCCGCTCTCGTGCTGGTGCCACCGCTTATCCAGCTGCTGGGGAGAGCGATCTCAAGAAGGCGATCTTCCACGAACGTGAACGTGAGTTCATCCTAGAGAATGATAGCCGCTACTATGACATACTGCGCAACGGCTACCATCGTACAGAGCTCATGGGTAAGTTCCCATCACTCACCGCTGCAGATATCGCTGGCGGTGCGCTGTGTCTACCCATTCCGTCGAGCGCCCAGCGTGACAAGGACGGCAAGGTCATCAATGGACTCATCCTCCAGCGCCCATATTGGTTCCGCTACATGTAGTACTTCTCTAAGCTCTATCTATCATGCGAACGATCAAGCATCCACTATATCTACTCGCACTCTTCGTCCTCTCGCTCTTCTCTTCCTGTACCAAGTACGACTTTGTCGAGACAGGCAAGGCCAAGGGATATCATGACACGACGATGTGGGAGTATTTCCAGACCGACAGCTACAATTGGAGCTACCTGGTCTATATGGCCAAGCGTGCCGGCCTAGAAGATCTCTTCCAGGGCAAGAGCACGGAGTTCGGGCCGAATATCACCTTCCTCGGGATCACGAATCATAGTATCCGTCGCTATCTCTTCCGTACTTACGGCATCAAGACCGATGGATCCGAATCCCCAGAGAATGCAGTCGACCCCAGCAAGCTCACAGAAGAGGAGACGATGAAGCTCATAGATCGTATGAGTGTAGCGACTTGTCGCAGCCTCATCCTCGATTGTGTCATCCCCAAAGAGAAGCTTATGCTCGAGGACTTCCCCGCAGGGCGCAAGTCTGCTGACGGGAAGGCTATCGGTACGGGTGGTAAGACTTACACCATGGCTTCAGGTAAGCAACTTTGGCTCTACACCTTCCGTGACACCTATGCGGGTGTAGCGGGGGCCGGAGCTAACCGTCTGCACATCGTCTCTCCTACGACGACGATCTCCCGAGATATCGCTTCTCACAACATCCAGACACGTACGGGCGTCGTCCACTCCCTGCAGTACGACTTCACGCCTACGGACTTCTAATCTCTCCTTACGATGAAAGCAAGATCCATTTATAGCCTGTTCCTCGTGACTTTTCTAGCACTTGCTCTGCCTTCGTGCCGTAAAGTCGCCGTGGGTTACCTTGACGCGACACATGCGACCTTCGCAGCCAAGGTGCTGAAGGTCTATCGTACCGTCCCCGATGACGACCCACACAGCCTCAAGCGTGAGTATCCTGCCCCCTGGACATCGCAGCGTATCCAGGGTGTCTCAGGTACTAACCCCGTGAACTACGAGTTCCTCAGCGTCGATGTCGCCGATGGAGGCGACGCTGCTAAGTTCGCTGCCGCTGTCAAGGACGGTAAAGTCACCGTCAACGGTGGTACCATCAACCTCTTCCCTTCGGCCGTCCAGACCCTGCCCAACGGCAAGTACACCGTCAATCTACGGGTCTACAACGAGAGCCACAGCCGTGAGCTCCGTGGCCTCTTCACCTTCATCATCCAAGACGAAGAATAAAACTTGCTCCCTATGAGATATCTCAAGTATGTGACCTTCGTGGTCGTAGCGCTCTTGTCCATTGCGATCGGCTCCGCACAAGAGGCTACTGGCATCCGTTTCTTCAAGGGTTCCTTCGCCGAAGCACAGGCAGAAGCTCAGCGCCAAGGCAAACCACTCTTCGTGGATTTCTATGCCACGTGGTGCGTCCCCTGTAAGAAGATGGAGAAGACTATCTTCACTCAGCCTGAAGTGGGTGCCTTCTTCAACGCCAAGTTCATCAATCTCCAGCTCGACGCAGAAGCTCCTGAGAACGTCGAGATCGCGAAAAAGTACAAGATCGAAGCCTTCCCCACCCTCGGGATTATTGCCAGCGACGGCAAGGCTATCCAGATAAACGTCGGCTTCATGAAGGCAGACGAACTCCTCGAGATGGCAAAGACCGCCGTCGGTGAAGTGAAAGGCTTCGACGATCTCTATAAAGAGTATCGTGCACAGCCCAATGATCTGAAGATCCAGCAAGAACTTCTGACCATGGCTCCACGCTTCCTCACCACGCAGGACGGTATGGATGCCGAGAAGTGGGTCGTACGTGTCCGCAAGATCTACAAGGAATACCTCTCCAAGAAGATGGCAGACGGTAGCCTGATCAATAAGAAAGACTACCTGATCATCAGCAATCTCGGCGGAGATGACGCCGATGAGGTCGCTCGTGTCGTCGAGTACATCAACGCTCATCTGGATGAGTGGATCGCAGCTGTGGGTGAGCCCGCCGCCTATTACGTCATCGAGAAGAACGACGAACGTATGCTCGAGCTCGTCAAGAAGGGTGATGAGTCCTACAAGACCTATCTCGAGAAGATCCGCACCGACTACAAGAAGGCGTATGATGTGATCAAGTTCAAGAAGGTGACACCCTATCAGAAGTCCGTTGACTATTACGGCGCCCTCTATGCTATATACAAGAGCAAGGACGTAGCCCGCTACATCCAGCTCATGTCTAGCTACCTCGACGGCCTTGGCGAAGATGCCAACGCTGCCGACTACGGTATCGCCGCTCAGTCGCTCTACAATGCCGCTGGTAACAAGCTGACACCTGCCGACCACAAGCAGGCGATCGCTTGGCTCCAGAAGGCCATTCCCAGCGAGACGGTCCTGATGAACAAGATCAACTTCCTCGTCATGGCGGGCGACTCCTACCGTGAACTGAAGGACTACAAGCAGGCACGTGAGTACTACAATCAGGCTTATGGCGAATCGCTTCTCATGGGGGACGCCGAGCAAGCACAGCAGATGATCCAGGCCTCTGTCGTCTACAAGCTCTCCACCCTCGAGCTCCTCGAGAAGTAGTCATCCGCTGACTCCTCCCGACTGTATAGAGAAACCCCGAGCGTCTACAGGTAGACGCTCGGGGTTTTTCTATATATTTTGCCTCCTTCTTCCCGCCTTCCCCTCGGAGATGCATAGAGCCATGCTCTTCTTTTACTGCCAGCGAGGGGATAGAATAAGCCCCTTCGCTACCGGAGTAACGAAGGGGCTTGTCGTTAGAATTCCATCATCTGTCCATCGTATGCTTGTACGAGGCGCTTGCGAGAATTGTTGTACTGGCTTGAGAAGAAGTCAAGACGAGGATCATAGTACTTAGTCTTGATGCCCAGGAGGCCACAGATCGAGTTGGAGAGTAGGTCAGTCATGATCTTCCTATCCTTAGCAGCGACGATCTCTGCATAGATCTCGGGACGCTCCTGACGAAGCACAGGCGAGACATATACCATCAGTGGGATCGTCACCCCTGGGCGAGAGACCTCGTGCTCACAGTAGTCAGGACGCTGAGGATTCTCGAAGACAGCCTGTCCATGATCTGAAAGATAGACAAGGATAGTAGGTGTCGTGCTATAGCGCTGAATGATCTGCGAGATGATTTGATCATTATAATGGATGGAGTTTACGTAGTCACAGATGACTCCACGACGCTTATCGTCCGTAGGTGTAGGCATTCCATTGGGGAGGTTCTTCGGAAGATCCTTCGTGCTGAATGCTGCCTTCTCGTGGATGTAGCGCTCAGTGAAGGGGCTGTGTGACCCCATCAAATGGATGACTTCACAGAACTCCGTGCGATCACTTCTCTGAGGGATCGTCGTGCGGTCCAATAGAAGAGGGAGGATATCACTATCTAGCGAGGTATCCCAGTCACTAGCAGTGCGGTTGCGAACAAAGCGAGTGCTGTCTGCCGTAGCAGCTATCGTCGGTATCATTTGCACGCCAGAGCCCTGCTTCTCCTGGTTACTGACCCAGTAAGTGTAGTAGCCAGCCTTCGAGAGTATCAGAGGAAGTGTGGGGTACTTGTACCATTCCTTCTCCTTTCCTTCACGAGAATAGAAGGTCATACTCTCTGAGATGGAGCTCGTAGTCCAAGCTGCAGAAGAGACGGCATCCGTGAAGAGCACCAGGTCACCTGTCTTAGCAAGCGAGTCCTGATGCGGTGTATTAGGGAGTGGATAGCCATAGCAATGCATATAGTCTCGTCGCATAGATTCGCCGAGTACTATGATGACATTGATCCCCTTCATATCACGAGTATGCTCGATGGTGCCGACATCGATGAGGCGAGCTTCGGCACTATACTTTGCTAATTCTTCGGCATCCTTCATACAATTAGTTGTACCTCGGTAGATTCGTTCGACGGGAGCCATGTAGAGATAGCTAGCTATCGAGCGCTGTGCTGGCTGTACGAAGAAGACCGAGATCGGGAGAGTCACTAGGAGTGCTCCGAAGAAGACGAACCGAATCACAGGCGAACCCACGCTCTTTCCCCAGCGACGGGCGCTCCAGAAATAAAGACCTAGGAGGACGATGAGCGCAAAGAGGGGAAGGAGGAAGACCTTATAGTTAAGGTTTTCAAGGAAAGCGGTGGCTTCTCCAGGGTTTGTCGACAGGATGTTTAGCGCAATGCTGTCCGTGTATACCGAGCTATAGGAGAAGACAAGGAAGGATTCGAAGAGCAGAAGATACCCATAGACGAAGAGCGTGATCCCCTGAAGAAGGCCACGAAGCCAGCGATAAGGGGGGAGCGCTACGATGAGTGTCGGTAGAGCTGACCACGTCAAGAGGCTCAGCGTCTGATAGACGATCTCACCCGAGTAAGGCAGTCGACCTTGGTCTAAATAATAGTCTCCCGCTGCCCATAGCTGTAGGAGGAAGAGCAGGAGCGCAAAGAAACGCTGCTGGTACAAGCGCTGAAGATAGCGCCCAAAGAGCGAACCACTCGGAGTAGAAGTATTCGATAGCATAAGTATTGGGAGATTGGTCAGTGCATATCCGCTAAGTCCTTGGCGGGCTAGAGGCGGACGTAGAGGGGATCGCCTGTGATCTCTTGGATCACTTCGATGAAGGGCGGGAACTTGATCTCTAGATCCGGCGCACAAGAGATCTCTAATATCTGATAATCACGACGTGGCTCGATGAAGTCATCTACTTCAAAGTACTGCTTGGCCCATACAAAACTGCGACGAAGCTTATGCACGAGCACTTCGTCGAGCGAAGCGATCGAGTTGAGATACGATACATATTCGTCGGGACCTATTTGTCGCTCGGTGATGATTTGCTGTGATTCGACGGGGCTCTTACGGGTCATGAAGTAGACGTAGTTCCCACGGAGGCCACGCTTACGGATACGGATGCTGGAGCCATCTTCCTGATCGAGGTAAGCTTGGTAGAGGTCGGTCTCGACGCCGTAAGGTATTTCGCCGGTGACGTGGACGAGGAAGCGACGGCGGATGTCGCTGAAGGTCGCTGGGTCGTCGCCTAGTGTCTCGTGGATGGCATCAAGGACTTGGCGGATCTTGACTTGGAAGTCGACGTTGTTTTCTACGATATGTAGGTGGGGATGCCCCGTCCAAGCCTTGAGGATACGAGCGTCTAAGTCGCGAGCCTCTTCGATGGTTTCGCCTCGGAAGCTATTGGTCTCGAGGGTGTAGAATTCTTCTGCCCCTTGCGCCGCAGTGACCATGTGGATGACGGCGTCATAGCGAGCGTCACGGATCTTGACTTCGGATAGCCCGAGTTCGTCGAGCATTGCCTGCCACATTGTCCGCTCGACGTAGTTGGAGATATCCATTGTCCCGCGGTCGGAGATGATGAGTACGGGGTGCGATGCAGCGTGGGCCAGCTCGAGGAAGGTATCTTCCATCTGGATTTGATACTTCAGGACGGCCTTCTCGATATTGTAGAAGTACTGGCGATCGGGGGTAGCGAAGTTGATCGATGCATTATTAAAGAGCGTCGGTGTCTCGGGCAAGGCGTAGACAAGGTAGCCAAGATCGCTGAAGTGCTCAATGATTTGCGCCAGGGCTGTCGTCTTGCCGGCGCAGGGACCGCCTGTGAGGGCGATGCGGGTGATATTTTTATTCATCTATAGTCTTTTAGGGGCGCTAAAGCCGTCACAAAGATACGCCTCTTCGCTCAAAGCTGATGCCTGTGGGCTTCTCTGGTGAAAAAGTGCTGAGAGCAGGCAAGTGTGCTGGAAGGAAACCATTTCGGTGAAGTCAACGAAATGGTTTCCGTCTCTATTTATCCTGCTTCTCACCTCGGGAGAAGGGGAAGATTCGACCGAAGGCTTAGCTTCTTCTCTCGCTGTCTTCCTTCGGAGAAGGGGGACAGTAGGGGAACGGAAAAGGGCGAAGTGATCGAAGAATAGATGCAAAGTAATATAGAAAAAGTTGGAGCGACGAACGTAGATTGATAAAACTACGGCCGTCGCTTAATGAAACTACGAGCGTAGCTTTATAGAGCGGCGGACGTAGATTCAATTTTTCATAAGGCACTTTATAGGTTTCTTGCAGTAAGTTGCCTACTTTTGCTATTGAAGAGCGGGTCTCCTTCTCCTGTCAAAGCTTTCGTCTTCTCCTGTAGAAGCTGTGGAATTCCTTTATAAAGGCTTGCGCCTTCTGCGGTGAAAGCTAGCGCCTTCCACTAAAGAGGGCTTCGGAAGAAGAGGACTTGCCCGACCATTTGAGAAACATTGCCTTCTAAAACCAAACGTATGGCTAAGTACATCATGAGAGAATTGCCCGAGCAATTCGGGCGTGGGAAGCGACGACATGCACCAAGATTGCTCGTCGAAGGAACCGTAACCTTAGGCCAACTAGCTGAACGAATTGCCCGAGGTACGACCTTCGCTAGCGCCGAGATCGAAGGGATCGTCGCCTTGCTCATCGATGAGCTCAGCGGAAGTCTTGCCGAAGGGTACTCGGTCCGCATTGAGGGGCTCGGCGCTTTCACCGCTAAGCTCGCCTACCGAAGGGATATTGAGCCCGAGGAGAGCGAAGGCGGACGACACAATGCAGCGAGTCTTCGGGTCTCGGGAATAGCCTTTCGCCCCGACAAGAGGCTGATAGGCGCCACGGCAGGAGCTTGTCATCTGAAGCGAAAGAAATGCCTCGGCTACGTGAGTCCTTCGAAGGGGCGGGACGGCCGATGGGAAGTGGCCAAGGCCTTCCTCCGAGAGCGGGGCATGATGCGCATCAAGGAATATCAGAGCCTCGTGTCACTCTCCCCGACGGCTGCAAGGATGGAGCTCCGTGCCTTCGCTGAGGAAGGGCGCTTGGAGCGGTATGGGTCGAGGGCGCAATTGATCTATTTGCTCCCGAAGTAATCAGGCTCAGAGACGGAAAAACATTCGCCCCCTCACTCCAGAGATAGGAGTGAGGGGGCGAAGTCGTATTAGGACCAGCGTCCGAAGCCGTGACTAGTACTTCGGATTCTGACGAAGGTTCTCAGGATTGGCCTGAATGTCGTCGGCGGGGATAGGGTAGAGCTGACGGTAAGCATCCGAAGCCTTCCCTTCCTTCACACCAGCCTTCCAAGGCCAGACATAGTCGCCGGAGGTGAACTTCCCGAAACGAATCAGGTCCGTACGACGCTGACCTTCCCAGTAGAACTCACGACCACGCTCGGCGAGGATCTCAGTGAGGGCGGGAAGTGAAGCATAGTTGCCCACAGCCGAGCCGTAAGCACGAGCACGGACAAGGTTGAGGTAGGTGAGACCCTTCGTAGCGTCGGCCTTGCCACGAACAGCAGCTTCGGCGAAGTTGAGGTAAAGCTCAGCCAGACGGAAGAGTGGGAAGTCCGTGTCTGCATGGTCGCCGTTGCTGCCGTTAGCACCAGCGCTGGTGACATTACGGAACTTGTAGACGTAGACTCCTTCATTGAATTCCGTCACTGACTTGATCTCGCCCGAGCCTACAGCCTTGATGAGGGCACGCTTGTCGGTAGCCAGATTACCACCGAAGAGGTTAAGCAGGCCTGCTGTAGCACGATTGCCGTTCCAGCCACCATTGACACCCATGTTCACACCCGTTGCCTTCTTAGCGTCACCTCCGGTAGAGGAGTTGATGAGGAAGGTCATACCGCCCCAGTTCTGCGAGCGCTGCCCGTCGTAATTGATGGAGAGCAGGACCTCAGGATTATTGAGGTTGTTGTCCGCTAGGAAGAGACGATCGTAGTTGGTGTGGAGACTGTACTTGCCCGAATTGATCACACGCTCAGCATACGCCGCTGCGTCTGCGTAGCGCTCGGTACCAGTGTAGACCTCTGCATTGAGGTACAGGCGGGAGAGGAGCGCCCAAGCCGTAGCCTGGTCAGCACGACCGTAGACGTTTGCCTTAGGTGCCTTGAGGTCGGACTCAATAGCCTTCAGTTCAGACTCGACGTAGGAGAAGAGCTCCTTACGGCTAATCTGACGTGGATAGACCTTACCCGTGGGGGTGGATTCGTCGATGAAGGGAGGATTACCAAAGAGATCCATCAGCACCCAGTACTGATAAGCTCTCAGGAAGCGAGCCTCAGCACGGTAGGTGCGGACAGTAGCATCCGAAGCTTGGTCTTCGGTATTCTTGAGGAACTCCGAAGCAAGCTTGATCTGGTAAATAGAGCGGTAGTAGAAGCCTCGTAGGATCGGGTTAGAAGCCGACCACGAGAAGGCGTGGAAGTCTGGTACCCCGCCGTCACCCCAAGCGCAGATAGCTGTCTCCGTTGGTAGCTCCTGGAGGTTGAACAGGCCACGAACGAAGTCGCTCGTACCTTCGTCGATCCCTGCGATATCGCCTCCATTATGGTCCTTCTTGTCATCGCCACCATTACCCGTAAGGCCGAAGGCACCGTAGACCTTAGCAAAGGCCTGAAGGGTCTTCTCTGGTGAAGAGTAGATCGTCTTATTTGTCTCGCCGTTGGTGGGGAAGCGGTCAAGGTCCTTGACACAAGAGCTAAGGCCGAGCGCACCGATAAGCCCCAGCGCCGTGAAGCTACGGCGAAGCATCTTCTTATTTGTACTCATGATTAGCTAGCCATTAGAGTGAGAGAGATAGATTGAGCGTGTAGGTGCGTGGGATGGGGTACAGGCTGAAGTCGATCGCCCGCTCAGGGTCAAGACCCTTGTAGGGAGAGAGGGTGAAGACATTCTGCACCGTAGCCGAAGCACGGAGGTTAGCACGCCCAAGGATTCGCCCGAAGTCGTAGCTGAGGGAGAGGTTGTCCATCTTGAGGAACGATGCCTTGTGCAGGTAGTAGTCCGAGATGATCTGCTTGTCGTTGCTGTTCTTGAAGTCCGAAGCATTGATCTCAGGAGTAGTATTGCGGAAGTACTGCCCCGAGTTCAGCACAGCGGTACGCGTCGCCATGTACGAGGAGACATTATCGTAGATGTAGTTCCCGAGGCTAGCACGGAGCGAAGTCGAGAGCGTCCAGCGGTCGAGCGAGAGGCTAGTAGAGAAGCCCATGATGACCTTTGGTTCGGGGTTGTGCGTACGATACTTGTCGAGCTCGTTGATGACACCGTCGTTATTACGGTCGACGAACTGGCCTTCCAGAGGCTTGCCATTAGCGTCGTACTTCTGCTGGTAGACGAAGAAGGTACCAGGAGCGTAGCCTACGGAGTGGATCTGGACATTAGTACCCGTACCTCCGGTCACACCACCGGTGGGGACACCCTGATAGCCGGGTACCTCGACGGCGTTGAGCTTGGTGATCTTGGTGCTGTTAGAGCTGATATTGTAGCTCACATCCCAGGAGAAACGCTTCGTCTGTACAGGTGTAGCATTGATGCTAAGTTCGAAGCCCTTGCTGGTGATGTTCCCTACGTTCGTCAGGATACGATTCGAGAAGTTCGCTCCAGCAGGAGTAGGGATCTCGTTCAGCAGGTCGCTGGTGTTCTTCTGGTAGAAGTCCAGTGTCCCTGAGAGACGACCCTTAATGAAGCTGTAGTCAAGGCCCACGTTGTAGGTAGCAGTCTGCTCCCAGTGGATGTTGGCATCGTAGGCAGCTGGGCGAAGCATGTTGTAGTACGTGTCGCCGAACTGGTAGCGAGCCGTGTTCGTGCTCAGCTGGTAGAAGGGTAGGTAGGTGTAGTTACCGATACCGTCCTGCTGCCCTGTGACCCCGTAACCGAGGCGGAGCTTCAGGTCATCGATCCAGTAGGTATCCTTGAGGAAGGATTCCTGGTTGATACGCCAAGCTAGAGCCAGAGCAGGGAAGATACCCCAGCGGTTCTCCTTGCTGAAGCGAGAGGAGCCGTCAGCACGAACGGTAGCCGTGAGGAGGTAGCGATCCAGAAGGCTATAGTTCAGACGTCCGTAGAAGGAGACGAGGGTATTCTGAGGATAGTCGTACTCGTAGGGAGGAGCCGAGACCAGAGTCTTGTCATAGGTGTAGTCAGGCGTATTGTGGACGTACGTCTTCCAGTCCTGGTACGAATACCCTGCCATGACGTCGAGGCGACTCTTGATAGAGGAGAACTCCTTGACATAGTTAGCGTAGAAGTCAAAGAGCAAGCTACGCTTACGCTGGTCGTAGGAGTTGTTCGTCCCGCTCTTCAGTTCGTCGGGCTTGCCAGCCTGCTTGTAGGTGAAGCGCTGCCAGCCTAGCGCAGAGGCGGCGGGGATGATGACGCTCCCCTTACCGGAGGCGTAGTCGTAGCCGAGGTTGACATTGAGCTTGAGCTCGGGGAGGAAGTGGAGCTTGTAGTCCAGCTTCAGGTTGCTGATGGTACGGAAGACATCGCTCACGTCTTCCTTCTGCTGGAGGAGAGCGACGGGGTTGCGTGGTGCTAGCGTATGAAGGTTAGCACCGTCCATCCAAGCCCAGTAGCCCCCGAAGGGAGCGAACTTAGCATCGTTGTCACGGACAGGACGCGTGGGGTCAAACTGGACAGCAGCACCGATAGCGTCCTTGTTGGCGAAGCGGTTGTGCGTCGCTGTGACCTTCACGCTAGCGTCGATGGCTAGATGACTGTCGAAGAGGCGAGGATTGATGCTGAAGTCACCGCTGACACGGTTCATCTGGTCGGTCTTCAGTACGCCCTGCTGGTGGTAGAAGCCCGTAGAGACACGATAGGGGAGCTTGCCTGCTGCACCGCTGACGCTGAGGTTGTAGTCACCGCCGTAGGCCAGCTGATAGATCTCATCCTGCCAGTCTGTATTGGCCGTGCCAAGCTTAGAAGCAGAAGCGGGGTCGATACGCTGAATCAGGGCACGATATTCGTCTGCCGAGAGCACACGTACACGGCGAGCAGCTTCGGAGAGAGAGCTCTGCACGGAGACTGCGATCTGGGTCTTCTGCCCGACCTTACCACGCTTCGTGGTGATCATGATCACACCGTTGGAAGCACGGGAACCGTAGATAGCCGTAGCTGAAGCATCCTTCAGCACGTTCATCGAAGCGATGTCCTGAGGGTTGATGGAGCTGAGGATACTAGGAGCACCAGCTACTGCTGTGTTCTCGATGGGTACCCCGTCGATGACGATCAGTGGGTCGTTGCTTGCGTTGAGCGAAGCACCGCCACGGATACGGATACGACCACCGGCACCAGGAGAGCCGTCAGGGGTGATCTGCACCCCAGCGACCTTCCCTACGAGGAGTTCGCCAGCAGTAGAGATAGCTCCCTTCTGGAAGTTCTTCTCGTTGATGGAGCTGACGGAGCCGGTGAGGTCCTTCTTCTGCATCGAGCCGTAGCCGACGACTACGATCTCCTTGAGGCTCTGAGCGCTCTCCTCGAGGACGATCTTCAGGGGGAAGGTAGCTGAGGCTAGGGGTACGGTCTTCGTGGTATAGCCGATGCTGGAGATGATGAGGTGTCCGCGCTTAGGAGCTCGTACAGTGAATCCTCCGTTGATATCGGTGATAGCACCCTGAGGTGTTTCCTTGACCTTGACGGAAGCTCCGATGACAGCTTCACCCTTGTCGTCTACGACTACGCCCTTGATCTGGATCTCCTGCGCCAGTGCAGGTACCGCCAGTAGGAGTAGGGAGAGACAGAGGTAGGTAAGGCGTAAAATCTTCTTCATTTTACGTACTCTGTTTGTGATGGATTAGTAGATCGATCGGGCTACCCGCCTCGGCCGGTCGAGCCGTGAGGTGAGTAGCCCGAGGGTATTATTTGCCCGAATTAGGGATGATGGAGATGGCGAAGCCACCACCAGGAGCAGACTGCAGGGAGAGCTTAGAGCCCTTCTTGACCTTCACCTTGCGGATGGTATAGACCTCAGGGTTGGTCTTGTAGTTTGCCCCCTTGGCATCGGCGTAGATGGTAGCCGTATAGGTCTTACCGGCATCGAGGAAGTCAAGCGAGAAGGTCGACTTGTGTCCGTCGTAGCCAGCGACATTGCCGACGAACCAGCTGTCGGAGTTCTTCGCCTTACGAGCGATCGTGATGTACTCACCTGGCTCAGCCTCGATGATCTTCGTGTCGTCCCAGTCTACAGCCACGTCCTTGATGAACTGGAAGGCATCCATGTGCTTCTCGTACACCTCGGGTAGGTCTGCTGCCATCTGCAGGGGACTGTACATGGTCACATAGCAGGCGAGCTGATTGCAGATGGTCGTGTTGACGTGAGAGTTGTTCTGTGGATTGTACTTGCTGATGTCCATCTGGAAGATACCAGGGGTGTAGTCCATGGGCCCTCCGATAAGGCGGGTGAAGGGCAGTACCGTCAGATGGTTGGGCTTACTGCCGCCGAAGGCCTGGTACTCCTGGCCACGTGCCGACTCCTGTGCTATGAGGTTGGGGTAGGTACGACTGAGGCCTGTCATGTGTACAGACTCGTGAGCGTTGACGGAGATCTTGTGCTTAGCCGCTTCCTTCACTGCGTGTAGGTAGTGGTTGACCATACTCTGGCCGTAGTGGTATTCCCCTCGGGGGATGATGTTCCCTACATAGCCACTCTTGACGGCGGAATACCCGTTGTCGGTCATGAACTTGTACGCCTTCTCCATGTGACGCTCATAGTTCCATACCGAGCTGGAAGTCTCGTGGTGCATGATGAGCTTCACGCCCTTGCTCTTGGCGTAATCATGGAGCTCAGCGACGTCGAAGTCGGGGTAAGGGGTGACGAAGTCAAATACTCGGTCCTTGCTATGACCGAACCAATCCTCCCATCCGATATTCCATCCTTCGACCAGGACAGCATCGAAGCCGTGCTTGGCTGCGAAGTCGATGTACTCCTTCACATGCTTCGTGTTGGCAGCGTGCTTACCATTGGGGCGTACCTTGGTGTAGTCGGTCTCTCCGATCTTCACGTAAGGTAGATCGTCGGTGTAGGCCCAAGTGCTCTTGCCGGTGATCATCTCCCACCAGACCCCTACATACTTAATAGGCTTGATCCAGTCGGTAGTCTCGTAGGCGCAGGGCTCGTTGAGGTTGTACGTCAGCTTCGAGGCTAGGATGTCTCGGGCGTCACGGCTAACGATAGCGGTACGCCAGGGCGTGTTGAAAGGCGCTTCGATGTGCCCGCGGTTGCCCTGAGCGTCAGGCGTGAGTTCGACACGGAAGACCATGGTCTTATCGTCCAGATCGAGGTTTATTGCTGGGAAGTCGATAAGAGCAGCTTCATGAAGGTTGATGTACACGCCCTTGTCTGTCTTGAGCATCAGTGGCGTCTGGACACCAGTCTTGGAGAAGGCCTTCTGGGAGCAGTTCTCCGTGAATGCCTTGTCAAATAGGCCACGGATCTCCGAGAGACGGCTGTGCTGGAAGTCGTACTCCTCGGTGTCGTAGTCGCCGGGGATCCAGTGCGCCTTGTGGTCGCCCGTCATAGCGAACTCGGTGAGCTCACGCTTGACGACGTAGAAGTTGCGGTCCTTCCCCCCTGGGAACTCATAGCGGAACCCCAGCCCGTCATCGAAGAGACGGAAGCGGATAGCTATGGGATCGCCGTTGCTCTTCTTCTTGAGCGTGACGAGGAGTTCGTTGTAGTGGTTGCGGATCGACTTGACTTCGCCCCAGACGGGCTTCCAAGTCTCATCGAAGGTAGATTCCTTTGTTCCCGTGACCTCGAGCCCCTTGTCGAAGGACTTCTTCGAGTCGGTCATCTCCAGACCCAGATGGCTGGGACGGATGATCTCCTGCCCATCGGCGAAGGAGAGGCGGTACATAGGAGCACCGTCCGAACTCATCGAGAAGTGTAGCTGGAGGCTCTTGTTGGGAGAGCTGATGGTCTGCGCCAGGGCACTCCAGCCTGCGGCCAGGGCGAGTGCTAGGGTGAGACCCCATTTTCTTGCTTGCTTCATACGTAGATTATTACTTAGTATATGTATCAGTTTGTGCAATCTCTTCTTCCTTCTGATCCAACCGAAGAATCCTTAAGAAAGCAACTTAAGGGGTTGCAAATATAATAAGAAAAAGTAACGGAAAAACCTCCAATTTTCTAAATAATTTTAGCAAGCGGGCGCTTCTTTTTGTCATGTTGACGAAGTGTCGTCTCTGGGGTGCAAGGAATGGGCTCCCACCTCCGCCCCGTCACCAGAGGGTAAGGGAAGGATGCTTAGCTGGTTAGCTAGTGGCGCTACTGCTGCCACCACGGAGGCGCTACTGCTTCCTCTCCCGAAGCGCTACTAGCGCCTCCTCCCCCTTAAAAATAGCTCTCCTCAGGCAAGAAGAATTAAAAAAGTAAACGGGTGAAGGGGGTAGAGCTGGCAGATCTTTAATAGGAGGGTAGGCGAATCACGAGCCTTTGCCCACCCCGTTAGCCTCGGTGAGCAGAGGGAAGGAGCCCCGCACCCCGGAGGAATGATCCTAGCGAATGAACTATCTTTGCACAGATGCACTTATGGATAAGCATCATATATCATACCTCATAGATAGATCGAATAATGGGAAGTATCCTAGTCATCTTCATCGCTCTGACCGCCCTCGGTATCCTCGCTGCCCTCATAGGCTATGCGCAGGGACGTCTGCGTGCTCGCCGCATCGCTCGTGGCGAAGCTGTCGAACCTGAGAAAGAGTATACGCCGCCCTCGGGTGGATGCTGTGGACAGCATCTGACCTGTGAGCACGATAGCCTGCTGGCAGCCGTGAGCGAGCGTATCGAGTACTACGACGACGAGGAGCTCGACCGCTATGTCGGTACCTCGGCCTCAGGCTATGCTGAGGGAGAGGTGGAGGAGTTCCGCGAGATCCTCCTGTCGCTCGACACCGAGGAAGTACCTGGCTGGGTACGTAGCCTCCAGCTCCGTGGGATCGAATTCCCCGAGAGCCTGCGCCCCGAGCTCTACCTCATCGTGTCGGAGAATAGAGATTACCACGCGATCGTCGGCCGTCACGAAGCTACGGCCATCGCCTAGCGACACCTGTCGCCATCATCGGGATGCCAAGCATCTTCTCCTACCAGTTCTTCCAGAACGCCCTCGGGGCTTCGCTTCTCACGGCCGTCATCTGTGGCCTAGTGGGGGCGTACATCGTCGTGCGTCGCATCGTCTTCGTCAGCGGGGGCATCACGCACGCTTCGTTTGGGGGGATAGGTCTGGGGCTGTACCTTGGCATCAATCCCATCCTCTCGGCTGCGGGAGCAGCCGTGCTAGCAGCCTTCTCCATCGGGAAGCTGAGCCGAAGCGAGGGGATCCGTGAGGATTCGGCCATCGCCAGCGTATGGGCACTGGGTATGGCACTGGGGGTGCTCTTCATGACCTTGACCCCAGGCTACGCCACGAGCCTCCCCTCGTACCTCTTCGGGAATATCCTCCTCGTGACCTCGGGCGACCTCATTGCCCTCGGAGCGCTGGCCCTCGTGCTGGTCCTGCTCTTCGTCCTCGGCTACCGCCGTATCCTATATATTGCCTTCGATGCGGACTTCGCTCGGGTGCGGGGCCTGAGGGTAGAGCTCTGGGAGCGTGTCCTCCTCCTGCTCGTCGCTGTGAGCCTAGTACTGACGATCCGATCGGTGGGCATCATGCTCCTACTGAGTCTACTCACGCTCCCTCAGACGACGGTAGGCCTCTTCACCTCAGACTTTCGCCAGATCATCTTCGGCTCGATCATCCTGTCCGCTCTGGCGAATGTAGGCGGGCTTCTCCTGAGCTATTACGTCCTGAGCGTCCCCTCGGGCGTCCTCATCATCCTGCTCCTTTTCCTCTTCCTCGCTCTCGGCAAATGTCTCAGTGCTCTCCTCAGGAAAAGAAGCCTACGTCGCTGACGGCACACCTCGGGAGCCTCAGTCTCCTCCTCGGTATCCTCTGCCTCAGCTCTGCTTGCTCCCGCCAAGCTAATACCGCTGCCACCCGAAGCTGGCAGGCCTTCACCACCCGCTACAATGTACTCTATAATGCTAGGGAAGCCTACGAGGCGTCCTACCGAGCCTTCGTCGAAGCTACACGGGAGGACTACTCGGAGCGACTCTACCTCGATCCCTTAGCCCTCCGTCTGGAGCGAGGGGAGAAGGCTGGGGACTTCACCCGTGCGATCGAGAAGGCCGAGAAGGCTATCCGTGAGCACAGCATCACCCGTAAGCCCCAGAAGGCACCAGGCTGGCGCCGAGATCCCGAGGCCGTGCGCCTGGAGGAGAAGACCGAGTACAATCCCGCTCTCTCCGAAGCGTGGCTCCTGCTCGGGAGTAGTTACCTCTACGAGGGGCGTCTGGGAGAGGCTCGCTCCACCTTCGAGGATATCTCCCGTCGCTATGCTACCGAGCCTGAGGTGCGGGAGATAGCCCGCCTCTGGCTCGTGCGCCTCGCTACCCTCTCGGGGGACTACCTAGAGGCCGAGGAGGAGCTCCGTCGGCTCGAGGAGGCTGGCGCTACCGCCGAGAAGCATGCCCCCTACCTCTATCATCAGGCCCGTGCCGAACTCTCCCTCGCTCAAGGGCGTGAGGCCGAAGCCCTGCCTCACCTAAGCTTCGTCGCTGGGTGGGAGAAGCACCCCCTCCTTCGCTCTAGGCTTCTCTTCCTGCTCGGGCAAGTAGAGGAAGCACTGGGGCACCGAGCCGAGGCCGAGCGTGCCTTCGCCCGAGCTGAGCGGACGGCGCCCCTACCTCCGCTGGAGCTCGCTGCTCACTTGAGACGCCTTGCCCTCGGGACTGAAGGAGATAGGGGTAGTGCACGCCTGAGGGCTCTTACGACCAAGCGTCGCTATGCCCCCTACCAAGATGAAGTCTATCTGGCGCTCGCTGGGCGCTACCTCGCCGAAGGGCTCAGAGCCGAGGCGAAGCAGAGCCTGCGGCTAGCGGTGGATTCCTCCCAACAGAAGGGACACGCTTGGGCTACAGCCTGGGCAGAACTAGGCCTCATGGCACTCGAGGAGCGTCGCTACCCCGAGGCGCATGACGCCCTCGCTCTTGCTCTCCCCGCCCTTTCACAGAAACATCCCCATTATCCCCGTATCAAGGAGCTCCTCCCCGGGCTTCAGCTCCTTCGGGGAGAGGCGCTTCTCGTTCGGCGCTCCGATAGTCTCCTCCATCTGGCGAGCCTCACCGAGTCCGCCCGCTTAGCCCATATAGATAGCCTCATCGACCGAGTGCGCTCCCGTCGGAGAAGTTCGCTCCCAGAGAGGAATTACCGAGGGGCGAACCTCAGCACTCGCACCGAGACAGGAGGGGGGAAGCGGGGCTTCTACTTCGATGATCCTAGGCAGGTCGTCGAGGGGCGTCAGCGCTTCCTCGATCGCTGGGGCGACCGCCCCCTCATGGATGACTGGAATAGAGCTCGCCGTACCCCTGCACTGGATCCCCTCACGGGGCAGGCTAATGCGCCCCTTCCCGAAGCCGAGCCTTCGACGGAAGAGGTAGGAGCGGGCGCCGACTCACTTGATCGAGCTTTCTACCTCCGAGCTCTCCCGCTGACTAGAGAGGCGAAGGACAGCCTCTCGGCCCGTACCGCTACGGCTCTCTACAAGATGGCAGGCCTTCTCTCAGAGCGCCTCGAACTCCTCTCCGACGCTGACCTCCTCTATACTCGCCTCATCCGAGACTACCCGCTCTTCCCCGAGCGGGAGGAGGCTCACTATAGGCATCTTCTCCTAGCGCTCCGACAGGGGCATCAGGCGAAGGCCGAGGAGCTCCGCAGGCGCTACGTCAGGGAATTCCCCTCGGCGCCTCGAGCTTCGCTCCTCGGGCGAGCTGATTATCTCACCGAGCTTCGCCAGCTGGACACGCTCTCAGGACGACTCTATGACGAGGCGTGGATCAGCTACCGAGCCGGTGAGCGTGAGGCCGTGCGCTCAGCACTGGAGCGCCTCCACCAGCTCCCCATGATCCCCGAGGACTTACGCCCGAAGGTGCTCCTGCTCTCCGCCCTCTCCGAGGCTAGCGCTGGGCGTGAAGCTCAGCTGGAGCGTCAGCTGTCGGCCTTCGTGGAGCAGTACCCTCGGGAGGAACTCCTGCCCTACGTCTCCTCACTTCTGGAGGGACTGAGAGCTGGGCGGGGGCTGAAGGGTTGGCCCCGACCTTCCTCTCCCGAAGAGCCCTCCACGATGGACTCGGTCACAGCACCGACTGCCCCCCTCTTCCTCCCTGCCGAAGACGGGGAAGTTCCCAGCCTTGTCCTCCTCTACCCCGAGGGTGAGATCCAGCCTCATGAGGTGTACTTTGCCCTCAAGAGCTTCGGCTATTCGACCTTCACGCAGTGGGCGCTGAGCGTCGAAGCCCTGCCCCTGACAAGCGGGCTCACGGGCTACTTGATCCGAGGCTTCCGCTCTCAGGATGAGGTAGCTACCTACCGGCGAAGGGCCGAGGAGAAGGGAGGTCTTCTCCCCTTGCTCCCCCGAGGGACGCTCCTTCTTCCCCTCACGGAGGCGAACCGATCACGGCTCTCCAGCGAGACCCTAGAGACCTATCTCAGCTTCCTCAGAGCCCGCCCCTAGGAGGCAGATGTGCCGGTCTCTCGCGCCCCGAAGTGCCTCGGGTGCAGAGATACTGCTAGAAAAAGCTTATTTTTGTGTGCCTTAGTGGCTTAGCTTGGTTGCTTCCCCGAGGGACTCACCGAGCTAGGCAGGCTCTTATTTACATCACAATAAAGACTATACACGAGTTACTCATGGAGAAGGTAATACGTAGGGCACTCATCTCGGTGTACCACAAGGACGGACTAGCAGAGATATTAGCGCTCCTTCACAAGGAGGGAGTGGAATTCGTCTCGACCGGCGGAACTAGTGCGTTCATCGAGAGCTTGGGCTACCCTTGCGTTGCCGTCGAAGACTTGACCAAGTACCCCTCGATGCTGGGAGGCCGAGTCAAGACCTTACACCCCGCTATCCAAGGGGGTATCCTCGCCCGACGTAGCCACGAAACAGACCAGAAGGAGGTCGCAGAATACGGTCTCTCGCTTATTGATCTGGTCATCGTGGACCTATACCCCTTCGAAGCTACTGTCGCCTCTGGCGCTAGCGAAGAAGACATTATCGAGAAGATCGATATCGGGGGTATCAGCCTCATCCGTGGCGCTGCTAAGAACTTCGAGGATGTAGTCATCGTCCCTTCGCAGGCCGACTACTCGACCCTCCACGAGATCCTCTCTGCTCGTGGGGCACGTACCACGCTCCAGGAGCGTCGTCACTTCGCCCGCCGTGCCTTCGCCGTCAGTTCGCACTACGACTCGGCGATCTTCCGCTACTTCGATGGGGAAGAGCACTCAGCCCTTCGCCTCACCGCTGATGGCGCTAAGCACCTACGCTATGGGGAGAACCCCCATCAGCAGGGGGTCTTCTACGGCGACCTCGAGCGCTACTTCGAGCAGCTACACGGCAAGGAACTCTCCTACAACAACCTCCAAGACATCGAGGCTGCCGTCTCGCTCATCCAGGACTTCTCAGAGCCTACGTTCGCCATCCTCAAGCACAACAACGCCTGTGGCTGTGCTTCTCGTCCCACGCTCCTAGAGGCGTGGCAGGCTGCTCTGGCTGGTGATCCCGTCTCCGCCTTCGGAGGCGTGCTCGTGGCCAATCGCCCCGTAGACCTCGAGACAGCCGAAGAGATCAATAAGCTCTTCTTCGAGGTGCTGATCGCTCCGGACTTCACCGCAGAAGCCCTTCCCATCCTCGAGAGCAAGAAGAATCGCATCCTACTGCGCCAGCGTGAGCCTATCCACGCTACCTGGTCGTACCGATCGATGCTCGGTGGGGTGCTCGCTCAGGAGACCGACCGAGCTGTAGAGACTACCGCCGAGATGAAGCCCGTTACTAAGGTAGCCCCCACGGACAAGGAGCTCGTGGATCTGGTCTTCGCGACGAAGCTCGTCAAGCACAGTAAGAGCAATGCGATCGTCCTCAGTAAGGATGGTCAGCTCATCGCCTCGGGCGTCGGTCAGACCTCACGTGTCGATGCCCTCCAGCAAGCTATTGCGAAGGCTCGACACTTCGGCTTTGACCTCCACGGGGCAGTACTCTCGAGTGATGCCTTCTTCCCCTTCGATGACTGTGTCACCCTCGCTGCTGAGGCCGGGATCACAGCCATAGCGCAGCCCGGGGGCTCCGTACGTGACGCCGATAGCATCGCCGCTGCTGACCGCCTCGGCGTAGCGATGGTGATGACGGGTGTGCGCCACTTCAAGCACTAGAATTAAGACAATACGACTAAGATAAGCATGGGACTTTTTTCCTTTAGGCAGGAGCTGGCGATGGACCTGGGGACTGCCAATACCATCATCATCAAGGATGACAAGATCGTCCTGGATGAGCCCTCTGTAGTAGCCTTCGACAACCGTACTGGCGAGATGATCGCCGTGGGCACTAAGGCTCGTGAGATGTACGAGAAGGGCAACGCAAATATCCGTACTATCCGTCCCTTGAAGGAAGGCGTGATCGCAGACTTCGACGCTGCTGAGCACATGATCCGAGGGATGATACGCATGATCAGCCGTCGCCGTGGGTGGTTCACTCCCTCGCTCCGTATGGTCGTCTGTATCCCATCAGGGAGCACGGAGGTAGAGATCCGAGCTGTCCGTGACTCCAATGAGCATGCAGGTGGACGTGACGTCTACATGATCTACGAACCCATGGCCGCTGCTATCGGTGTCGGCATAGACGTGCTCGCTCCAGAGGGGCACATGATCGTAGACATAGGTGGCGGTACTACTGAGATCGCTGTCATCTCCCTAGGAGGGATCGTCGAGGATCAGTCGATCGACACCGCTGGCGACGAGCTCACCCAGGACATCATGGACCATATGCGTGACCGCCATCAGATCAAGGTAGGGGAGCGTACCGCCGAGCAGATCAAGATCCAGGTAGGAGCGGTATATGCCGACCTCGACGATGCTCCTGCTGACTTCACGGTATGGGGTGCGAACATGATGGACACCATGCCCCGCAAGGTAGACGTCAACTATCGTGAGATCTGCGAATGCCTAGACAATTCGATCGGGAAGATCGAGAGTGCCATCCTACGTACCCTAGAGGCTACTCCTCCTGAGCTCTATGCCGACATCGTGGCTAACGGCGTCGTGCTGACGGGGGGCGGTGCACTCCTGCGTGGTCTGGACAAGCGTCTCAGTGAGCGCTTTGGCCTGCAGTTCAAGATCGCAGAGAACCCTCTTCACTCCGTCGCTATCGGTACCGGTATCGCGCTGAAGAACGTCCATAACTTCAACTTCCTCTTCCGCTAAGCCTCTCGTCCTAGCTTCGTCTCCGTGGATAAGCTCCTAGAGTTCCTCCAGAAGTATCGGCACTGGTTCGTCTTCATCCTTTTGGAGGCGATAGCCCTCGGTACGCTCCTCAATGGTACGCTCTATTCACGTAGCCTCGGTTGGTATGCCACCAGTAGCGTCTTCGGTCGGGTAGGCGAACTGATGACCGAGGCGTGGAGCTACATCGACCTCAGGCCTAAGAACGAAGAGCTCCTTCGGGAGAACGCTCGACTCCGAGCAGCCTATACCCTTCTCTCTCGGCAGATGCAGGATGCGGAGGCACATGGTCGCCTCCCGCACCTGCATGCTACCGACAGTCTCCCTGTAGACCCTACCTCGGTGATCATTGCTCGGGTGGTCAATCGCATCGCCCCTCAAGGCGATATCTACTATACGATCAACAAAGGACGCCGGGATGGTGTCGAGCCCGATATGGGGGTGATGAGCGCTTCGGGGGTCGTGGGGGCGGTGATGACCGTCTCCGATCACTATTCGCTAGTGATCCCTGTGCTCAATCCCAAGATACGCCTATCCTGTACCCTCCTGGGGCAGGAAGTAAGTGGGACACTTACCGCTACCTCTAATCCCAACGCCAACCATGCGATGCTGAGCAACGTGCCCCCACATGCCCAGCCCCATCTGGGGGATACGATCACCACGAGTGGCTACTCCTATCTCTTCCCCGAAGGGATGATGGTGGGAACGGTATCTGATACGATCCCCGTCCGGGTCAAGGGCAGTGCAGGTACCTTCGCCAACTATCAGGTGCGTCTAGCTACCGACTTCCAGAGCCTACGCTATGTCTACATCATCCGAGAAAGGCCCGCACGGGAGGTGCGAGCCCTCGAAGACTCGATAAGCCCCAAAGATGAATAGTCCCTATCTGCGCTTTGCTCTCTTCTCGGTGCTCTTCGTAGCGCTGCAGGTGTGGGTCTTGAGTCCCATCGCCCTCTTCCGTGTAGCCACCCCTTATCTCTATCCTTTTCTCCTCCTCCTGCTACCGGTAGGTACGAGTAGGAGCGTGCTCTGTGTCGTGGGCTTCGTCTTAGGCTTCTTGATCGACTTCTTCGGCCTGACGCCTGGCTTGCATGCCTCGGCTCTGACCCTGACAGCCTTCCTGCGTCAGCCCATCCTGTACCTACTGACGGAGAAGAATACACCCGAGCATCTCCTGCCCCTCTTCCCCACGCTACGGGGCGGGGCGGTACTACTCCTCACCCTCCTTCTGCTCATACACCATGTGCTCCTCTATAGCCTCGAGGCAGGGATGGGGCTAGCGAGCTGGCATCTGCTCATTAGCTTCGGGGCAGGCTATGCTTTCTCCTGGGTACTCTCGGTGATGACGCTCTTCTTCTTCGGCACAGGAGAGGGAGCACGTGCCAAGTAATCACTCCCTATGGTCAACGACGAGCTCTTCCGTAGACGCTGGCTGATCATCGGGCTCACCTTCGCCATCGTCGGTATCTTCATCGCTCGACTCTTCTCCCTGCAGATCGTCAGCAATGACTATAAGCAGCGGGCAGAGAGTAATGCCTATTACATCCTCACCACCATACCTGCTCGTGGGGTCATCTTCGACCGCAAGGGTGAGCTCCTCGTAGCTAATCGTCCTATCTATGATCTGATGATCGTCAATCATGAGGCTAAGGGCAAGCTCGACACCACACTACTAGCCTCGACGCTGGGCCTACCCCGTGAGGAGATCGTCCAGAAGCTCGAAGCCGTCCGTGACCGAAGAGTCAATCGGGGCTACAATCCCTATACCCCCCAGGTCTTCCTCTCCCAGCTTGAGCCCGAGGAGGTAGGGCGCTTCGAGGAGCAGCTGTATAAGTTCCCCGGCTTCTCTGTACGCTCCCGCACCATCCGTCAGTACAACTACCACCATGCTGCCCATCTGCTGGGCTACCTCTCCGAGGCGAGCACCAGTGACCTCCAGCGAGATAGCTCGATCATGCGAGGCGACTTCGTCGGGCGCAGTGGTGTAGAGCGTACCTATGAGGAGGTGCTCCGAGGCGTGAAGGGCGAAGAGATCTTCTACCGGGATGCCAGGGGCCGTATCCAGGGGCGTCTCGATGCCGGAGCGCATGACCGAGCTCCCGTGGCAGGACGAGACCTCACGCTCTCCATCGATGCTGGCCTGCAGGAGCTAGGCGAGCGTATGATGCGGGGCAAGCGTGGGGCTATCGTCGCTATCGAGCCTGAGACAGGTGAGATCCTAGCCCTCGTCACAGCTCCCAACTACGACCCTGAGCTCCTCGCAGGCAAGAGTAAGGGGGAGAACCACCGTATGCTCGAGGAGACCTTCGGTAAGCCTCTACTTAACCGTGCGATCCAGGGGAACTATCCCCCAGGCTCTACCTTCAAGCCCGCCCAAGGAGCAATCTTCCTCGAGGAAGGCTCCATCACCCCCTCCATGGCACTCTCGTGCTACCACGGCTATCCGCCTCTAGGCAATCGCCCGAAGTGTCACAGCCATCCCAGCCCCATCTCCCTCGTCCCTGCCCTTGCCACGTCGTGTAATGCCTACTTCTGCTGGGGCCTACACTTCATGCTCGATGACCGCAAGCGCTACCCCTCGGCAGCCGTCGCTCTAGAGCACTGGAAGCAACGTATCGTCTCCCTCGGCTACGGCTATCGCCTCGGTGTCGATCTCGTCGGAGAGAAGCGCGGCTACATCCCGAATAGTGGGGTCTATGACAAGGTCTATAAGGGGCGCTGGAACGCTAGCTCCATCATCTCGATCGCTATCGGACAGGGGGAAGTCCTCGCTACTCCTCTACAGATAGCTAACCTGGCTGCAATCATTGCCAACCGAGGCTACTACGTCCGTCCGCACGTCGTCCATTCGATCAAGGGAATGCCCCTGGATACCATGTACCGCAATCATCAGCCTACGGGGATCTCTCGGGAGCACTGGGAGTACATCGTCGCTGGTATGGCTGGGGCAGTGACGGGCGGTACATGCCGAGGGGCCAACTTCGCCCCAGGGGAGATCGAAGTCTGTGGTAAGACGGGTACGGCGGAGAATCCTCATGGTAAGGACCACTCGGCCTTCATCGGCTTCGCCCCACGCACCCAGCCCAAGATCGCCGTGTCGGTCTATGTGGAGAATGGGGGCTTCGGGGCGCAGTTCGGCGTGCCCATTGGTCGGGTGATGATGGAGTATTACCTGCGTGGCGGTAAGCTCTCGGGCTCAGGCGAAGCCATTGCCTCTTCGATGGAGCATCGGACGATCTCCTATATCAATGATATCTAACCCATACCCCTAGCGTCCTCACGCATGCGACAGTCCTCTTCCTCCCCCTCCTTCATCAGGAGCATTGACTGGGTGACGATCCTGATGTATCTGCTCCTAGTCTTCTTCGGATGGCTCTCCATCTGCGGGGCGTCGTACAACTTCGAGACGGAGGAGCTTCTTAGTCCTGGGGGGCGCCCGATGATGCAACTGCTCTGGATCGGGCTTGGTGTACTCCTGGGCTTCGCTGTCCTCTCACTCAATACCGATATCTACGAGGTGGGGGCACCGCTCTTCTATGGGGCGATGATGCTCCTGCTGATGGTGACCATCGTCATCGCCCCCGATATCAAGGGCTCACGCTCGTGGCTCGTGCTGGGCCCCGTGCGCCTACAGCCGGCAGAGTTCGCTAAGGTAGCTACGGCCCTTACTCTGGCCTGGCTATGCAACCAGTACGAGTTCAAGATCGACTCCATCCGTAGCTACCTTAAGATCTTTGGGATCATCTTCTTCCCTATCCTGCTGATCCTACTCCAGCAGGAGACGGGTTCCGCCCTTGTCTTCCTCGCCCTCTTCCTTGCGCTCTACCGAGAAGGCTTCTCGGGGCTCTTCATGGGGCTCAGTGCTTCGGCGGCGGTCTACTTCATCTCGGCGCTCGTGCTGGAGGATACGCTGTGGTGGGAGCGTACAGATGCAGACTTCTTCTTTGTCTGCAATGCTATCCTCGTCTTCTCCGCAGCCCTCTTCGGAGTCTATACCTATGATTGGCGCAACCGCTGGCGCTACCTCCTCTACGGAGCGGGCATCGTCGCTGGGGTCTACCTCATCGCAGTGGTGGTGAACTTCTTCGTGAGCTTCAACCTCGTCTATGTAGCCCTTACGCTGGTCCTACTCCTGGCCGGCTTCTTCGCCTACCTAGCACTGAAGGAATACCTCCTTCGCTACCTCCTCTTGGCGGTCTTTGCCTTAGGTTCGCTGGGCTTCTTCTTCTCGGTGAACTATGTCTTCAATGATATTCTCCAGCCTCACCAGCAGGTGCGTATCAAGATCGCCCTCGGTATCGAGAGTGACCTCAAGGGCAAGGGCTACAACGTCGACCAGTCGAAGATCGCCATTGGCTCGGGGGGCTTGACGGGGAAGGGCTTCCTCAAGGGGACGCAGACCAAGCTGAACTATGTCCCCGAACAAGAGACGGACTTCATCTTCTGCACCGTAGGCGAAGAGTCGGGCTTCATCGGCTCCTCGGCCCTCCTCATCGCCTACGCTATCTTCATCCTACGCATCGTAGCACTCGCCGAGCGCCAAGTGACGAAGTTCGGGCGGGTCTATGGCTATTGTGTGGCCTCGATCTTCCTCTTCCATCTCTTCATCAATGTCGGGATGGTGCTGGGGCTTGTCCCCGTGATTGGTATCCCCTTACCCTTCTTCAGTTACGGGGGCTCTTCGCTCTGGGGCTTCACCTTCCTCCTCTTCATCTTCCTCGGCATCGATGCCCGTCGCAAGCAGTACACCGGCCACTAGCCACACGGCTACTACCCCTTAGCTAACGGGGAGGTATCTTCGTGACCTTATACCCTCCACCCACCTTACGCAATCAAATCTATCAGACTATGGGAATAGAGAAACTTACCACTTTAGCCTTTTCGATGTATTCCAATAAAGGAGCCTATGCCCTACTGCTAGGCTCTGGTATCTCCCGCTCTTCTGGTATCCCTTCTGGCTGGGAAGTAGAGGAGCGACTGATCCAGATGCTTGGTGAGTCACAAGGAGTCACTAAGCAGGAGAATTGGCATCAATGGTATGAAGAAAGGCATGGTGAGCCTGCCTCTTATTCGTCTCTCCTTGGTGCGCTTGCCACGACCCCCACAGAGCGGGTACAGCTGATGAGACCTTTCTTCGAGCCAACGGGGGAAGAAAGGGAGCTCGGAAGGAAGGAGCCCACCAAAGCGCATAGAGCGATCGCTCAGTTAGCTAAGGAGGGATATATCCGTGTGATCTTGACGACGAACTTTGACCGCCTCCTCGAGAAGGCTCTTGAAGCCGAAGGGGTGACACCACAAGTAATCAGTCATGAAGGGGCTATAGCGCAGGCGACACCCTTAGTACATAGCGATAGGCCAACAATCGTCAAGATCAATGGAGACTATATAGACTGTAAGTTCAGAAATACGACCGAGGAGCTGGATGAATATCCAGAGGAAATGAAGCACTACCTACAGCGAGTATTCGAGGACTATGGTTTAGTGACCTGTGGCTGGTCTGGGGACTGGGATAAGGGACTTATTCGGATAATGGAAGGCGCACCACATCCTCGATATAGCTCTTTCTTTACTTCCGTAGGAGAAGCGGGGGCAGGCTTGAAGTCTCTTTCTCTAAACCGTGAGGGAGAGACTATGCTAATTAAGGGCGCTGATGAGCTATTCTCCGAGCTCAGTGAGCAAGTTATGGCATTGAAAGGGCTCGCTGTGAGAGCTAACATGAGCCAAGAGATGAGGATCGCACGAGTGAAGAAGTACCTCTCATCAGAGCAGCATGCTATTGACTTTGCGGATATGATAGAGCAATGGTGTGCCGAGGCTTATAAGCAGATCTCGGAAGTGGCTCATTATGATTTCGAGCTTACCCGAGAGGCTTTTGACCGCTATCTGAAGATCCATCTTTCTGCGGTCACCCCTCTGTTAGAAGCAGCTGTACTTACGGTAAGGTGGGGAAAGGAGTGGCAGATCCAACTTATTGGCGATGTCCTAGTCAAGTTGTGTGTTAAGAGACCAGAGATAGAAAGACAAGAAGTCCAAGACTCGCGGTATCTACATGGGTTAGCACCGACGTTATTATTTAATGCTTTAGGCATTCTGTGTGTGAAGTATGAGCACTTTAAAGAGCTGGATGCTATCTTGAATAGAGTTGTCCTTGGGGGGAGCTTTATTCGCCCTTATTATTCTGATCCATTACTTGCTCTGCTTGGATGTACGTATTGGGACCGTGATACTTGGAATAGCCTCACAGGGATGAGCTATCGTTTCCCAGCAAGCCATTTTTATCTCAGGTGTCTTAGGTCGTTGTGTCGTAGTTGCTTCGTTACTGATTCGGAATATGAAGGCTTCTTTTATATATGGGAGCATCTCAGGTCTCTTATGTTTCGGTACAGCGAATGTCCTGCAATTGGTTTCTGGCCGACTAGTGGGTACTTTTTGTTAGCGAGGGAAGACTATAGAGGGAGTTTTAGAGAGCAAGAGCCCTATAGGCTATTCTTTGAAGGAGCGAAGAAACAGAGGAATGACTGGATGCCGATAAAGCAAGGTATGTTTGGGGGTAACTATGATGAGTACGAGAAGATTTATGATGAATTGGAAAAGACTTATGTGGTCTCAGAGGCAATTTGGCATAGGGGGTAGTAAATATTCTGCCCTCATTCTTGATGAAGGGAGAAATTAGAGAGTGCCCTTCATACTCTTAGAAATATATGCGGGGATAGCTACTTAGCGCATTCCGACACGAATACCGCCCGGGCTCAGCGTCTCGAGAGAGAGGCTGAGCCCGGGCGGTGTATTGGGGGAGGGGAGGCGGTTACTTGCCGAAGAAGAGGCGGTCGAGGGCGTAGGCGACACCGTCTTCGTTGTTGGTCTTGGTGACGAAGTTCGCTTGCTGACGGATGTCTTCGGGGGCATTGCCCATGGCGACACCCATACCGGCCAGCTGGATCATCTCTAGGTCATTGTAGTTGTCTCCGATGGCGGTGAGGTCGGCAGGCGTCCTACCGAGGACATCGAGGAGGCGAGCGAGCGAACTGCCCTTATTCACCCCGAGGGGGACGATCTCGAGGAAGTAGTCGCTGGAGCGGAAAGCCCCTACACGATCGCCGAGACGCTCCTTGATCGCCGCTTCGAGGGGAATAAGCTTCTCCAGCGGGCCTACGGCAAGGCACTTGGGAAGATGCTCATCGACAGCGCCGACGAAGCTACTTACCTTCCGAAGGGGCATACCCGTGAGGACGACCTCCTTCTCAGCGTAGGGGTCATTCTCCTGCTCGCTGAGGATACACTCTTCGGTGTAGGTCAGGATGTTCACGCCGAACTCCTGTGTCAGCGCATAGACCTCGGGGATGAGATCCTCGTCGAGGAGCTGTGAGCTGAGCACGTGACCCGTCGCAGCGTCGATGATCTTCCCGCCGTTGAAGGGCATGAGGTAGCCCTTATTATCGGCTAGCTGGAGTGCCTCGGCGAACTGTCGGAGGGCAGGGGTAGGGCGACCCGAAGCGAGGATCAGGCGGGTGTCATAGTCGTGCTGGACTCGGAGCAAGGCCTCACGTACGGTATCGGTCAGTACATGCTCCTTGGTGATCAGCGTCCCATCAATGTCTAGTGCAAGTAGTCTCATCTATTCTATATATCTGTGTCTTAGTGTAAAGAGAACCGCCCGAAGGGTGGATATGTTGCGCTCGCCTTGGCTCAGCTTGAGGAGGTGGGGCTGTGCCTCGGGAGGACAAAGATATGCACCTCTCGGGAGAGGGTGATCATGGGGTGGGGAAGGGACCCATTCATGGGGTCCTCGACCGACCCATTCATAGGTCACCCGACCGACCCATGAATGGGTGACTTTTGCGACCTATGGTAGGTCGCCGAAAAAACCTACTGTGGGTCGGTCGACCGACCTACCGTAGGTCGTCGAGGCGACCCACAGTAGGTTTTATTTGAGGGCTATCTAGGGGTGGCTTCCTTCCCCCTTGCTCCGAGGAAGGAGGAGGGATGGACGAGGGTGCTTCGTCTTTTTGGTATAACTTTGTAAAAGAGAAACTAATAGAACGGGCGAAGCTACCTTACGAGTGCCTTTGCCCAATAGCTACCACATGAGAAGAACCGATACCTCTGAGGCCCTCTTCGAGCGAGCCTCCCGCTATATCCCTGGTGGTGTCAATAGCCCCGTGCGTGCCTTCCGTGCCGTCGGGCTCACCCCGCTGTATATAGACCATGGACGTGGTGCCCACGTCTTCGATGCCGACGGCAATGAGTACATCGACTACATTAGTTCGTGGGGGCCACTCCTCCTAGGGCATGCCTTCCCTCCCATACAGGAAGCCATACGGCAGGAGCTGGAGAAGGGGACGAGCTACGGGGCTTGTAATGCCCGTGAGGTCGAGATGGCCGAACTGATCTGCACGAAGTTCTTCCCCTCGGTTGAGCGGGTGCGTATGGTCAATTCGGGCACGGAGGCGACGATGAGCGCCGTGCGACTAGCCCGAGGCTATACGGGGCGAGATAAGATCATCAAGTTCGAAGGCTGTTACCACGGCCACGCCGATACCTTCCTCATCTCCGCTGGGTCAGGACTGGCTACCTTCGGCCAGAGCTCCAGCGCCGGAGTCACCGAGCATATCATCGAGGATACGCTCGTGGCTACCTACAACGATATCGAGAGTGTCCGTCGACTCCTCGAGGAATATCGGGGGCAGGTGGCTGCCGTCATCCTCGAGCCGATCATGGGCAATATGGGGCTCATCCCTCCCGCCCCGAGCTTCCTCGAGGAACTAAGACGACTGACCGAGCTGGAGGATGTCCTGCTGATCTTCGACGAGGTGATCAGTGGCTTCCGTGCTGCACGTGGGGGCGCTCAGGAGCTCTATGGTGTGCGCCCCGACCTCACCTGCCTCGGGAAGATCATCGGGGGTGGTCTCCCCGTGGGAGCCTTCGGTGGTCGAGCTGACATCATGGAGCGCTTAGCACCGCTGGGCGACGTATATCAGGCGGGGACGCTCTCGGGCAATCCCTTGGCACTAGCCGCAGGGATCACCATGCTCCAGACCCTAGCCGAGCCCGACTTCTACACCCGACTGGAGGAGAAGGGACAAGCCTTCGAAGCGACCATCCGCCCCATACTCGACCGCTACGCCGATCGCCTGAGCTACAATCGAGTTGGCTCGCTCTCTACGATCTTCTTCCGCCCTGGGGGCGTAAGCTCCAACGCTGAGGCTAAGGAGGCCGACACAGCTACCTATGCCCGCTACTTCCGTGGGATGATCGAGCGAGGGATCTACCTGCCGCCCTCCCAGTTCGAATGTATCTTCCTCTCCATGGCACATACTCAGGAGGACTTTGACCGCACGGCTTCGGCCATGGACGAAGTGCTCCGTGAAGTCCTTGGTTAATTCCCTCATAGCATTAGATCCTATGCACTACCTACAGCTGACCATCAGCTACCGATACGATAGCACCAGCTCGGGTCTTAGCGAAGAAGACCTAGCCGACTGGCTCATCTCTGAGCTCGGTACGGTGGGCTTCGATAGCTTCGAGCAAGAGCCCAGCGTGATCCGAGCCTTTGTCCCCCGTGAGCAGTATGATGCAGAGAGCACAAGGGAGGTACTAGACACCTTCCCCGTGGCGGGCTTTGCCTATACCCTCGACCTCGAGGAACTCCCCGACATCAACTGGAATGAGGAGTGGGAGAAGAACTACTTCCAGCCCATTCTCCTCGGCGAAGGTGCATGCCTCATCCGAGCACCCTTCCACGCCTCCCAGCCCGAGGTGGGGATGGAGATCATCATCAATCCCAAGATGGCCTTCGGTACAGGCAACCATGAGACGACTTCACTCGTCGGCGAGTGGATCCTCTCGCATTCGGTAGAGGGACGGCGTGTGCTCGACATGGGCTGCGGTACAGGGATCCTCGGGCTCATTGCCCTCAAGCGTGGAGCTCGACATCTGACGGCGATCGACATCGACCCTTGGGCCTATGCCAACGTCCAAGAGAATGCTACCCTCTCCTCCCTCTCCATCGATGAGATCATCTGTGGCGATGCCTCGGCCCTCGAGGGGAAGGCAGGCTATGATCTGATCCTGGCGAATATCACCCGCAATATCCTGCTGGAGGATATGCCCCGCTACCGTGCTGTCATGCTCCCCGGTGCTAGCCTCGTGCTGAGTGGCTTCTATGAGGAAGATATTCCTCTCTTGCGTGCCCGAGGTGAAGAGCTTGGCCTCACCTTCGTCATGAGCGAGGTGCGCCATCGCTGGAGCCTTGTGGAGCTTCGCCTTCAAGCCTAACGAAAGACAATAGATCCTCTATCAAACAATACACTTATGAAACCAAACAAGTATTTCCGTTCGCTCGCACTTGGCATGCTCGCTCTAGTGACAGCAGGTAGTGCCGTAGCAGCTCCACGCCACGGACGGCCACGCATCGTCGTGACGATGATGGTAGACCAGATGACTTGGGATTACCTCTACCGCTATCAGCATCGCTTCGTCGAGGGGGGCTTCAAGCGTCTGATGACGCAGGGCTTCAACTGCGAGAATACACGTATCAATTACCTCCCAGCCTACACCGCTATCGGTCACAGCTCCGTGCACACAGGGAGTGTCCCCTCGATCCATGGTATCGCAGGTAATGACTTCTTCAAGGATGGTAAGCCCATCTACTGTACGCAGGACACGACTGTCTCCTCCGTCGGTGCGCCTAATGGCTTCAGTGGACAGATGTCCCCTCGCAACCTGCTCACCACGACCATCGCCGATGAGCTCCGTATCGCTACGAACTTCCGCTCCCGCACCATCGGGGTGGCTATCAAGGACCGTGCTTCGATCCTGCCCGCAGGCCATACGACCAACGGTGCCTATTGGCTCGACGACAAGACGGGGAACTTCATCACCAGCACCTACTACCGCTCTGAGCTCCCCGACTGGGTCAAGCGCTTCAATGCCCGTGGTCGTGTCGCTGAGCTCCTCAAGGACGGCTGGAGTACGCTCTATCCCAAGGATACCTATCTGGAGAGTACGGCCGATGCTACGGAGTGTGAGCAGCCTTGGGACAAGGAAGGGAAGTTCCCCGCTACGCTCCCCCTCAATACCGCTGAGCTCTCTAAGAAGAATGGTCCTGGGGTGATCCGTACGACCCCCTTCGGGAATACCCTCACCTTCGAGATGGCTAAGGCAGCGATCGAAGGCGAAAGCCTAGGTGCTCGCCTCGATGAGACAGACTTCCTAGCTATGAGCCACTCGGCTACGGACTATGTCGGTCACCGCTATGGGACCTTCGCCGTGGAGACAGAGGATACCTACCTGCGTCTGGACAAGGATCTGGCAGACTTCCTGAGCTACCTCGATGGGAAGTTCGGCCGTGATGGTTACCTCTTCGTCTTGACGGCAGACCACGCTGCTGCACACAACCTGACCTTCGACCGTGATCATAAGATCCCAGGGCAGGCCTATCGTAGTGACCAAGCTCGCCAGATCATTGATTCCGCTGCTCGTGCCTTCATCGGGAAGGATGTCAAGGTACTGCAGGCCTATCTGAACTATCAGGCTTTCTTCAACAACGACCGCATCGACTCGCTCGGCATCGACCGTATGGGCCTCCTTCGTGCCGTCAGCAAGGCGCTCCGTGATCACCTACCAGGGACGGCCTACGCTGTGCCCGCTGAAGAAGTGGTTACAGCTACCATCCCCGAAGTGATCAAGACACGTATCATCAACGGCTACCGCAGGGGTCGTAGCGGGGATATCTTCCTCGTGCCCGATCCAGGATGGTACTCACGCTCCAACGGTGCTCTCCCCCAGGGTACGACCCACGGAGTATGGTCGCCCTACGACACGCACATCCCTCTGATCTTCATGGGGCATGGCATCCGTCCTGGGCATCTCTATCGTGAGACCTACATCACTGACATCGCAGCTACGCTGGCTGCCCTGCTGAAGACGCAGTATCCTTCGGGCTGTATTGGCTTCCCCATCACCGAGGCCTTCGCCCCTGAGAAGGCACCACAGCCTCGCCGTAAGTAGTCCCTACTTCCTAAGTAGAAACTAAAAGCCACCCCGAGAAGAGTGAACTCTTCTCGGGGTGGCTTCTTTTTCTGTGGATTACTTCCCTCTGTTTAGGCCGTATAGATACGGGGCTAGCGGGGGCTCTAATGGAAACCTATCGTGGGTCGCATGAGCGACCTACGGTAGGTCGGTGAGACGACCCACAGTAGTTTTTTTCGGCGACCTACCGTAGGTTACTTTTTCACTCCCTCATGGAGGGCAATCCTTCGCCTAGGGATGGTAGTTGATGGCACGGAGGTAGAGCTTAGGGATACGCTTGCTGGAGGAAGGGGTGCGTCGTGTCGCCTTCACCACGTAGGTCTCACCAGGGAGCACGTCGAAGAATTTCTCCGACAGATGCCAGCCTTCCTCCTCGAGGTCGAGGTAGACATCCTTGAGGAGAAGTCGGCTCTCCAGCGTGATCTGTAGGGTATCACCTACCCAGCCCATCGAGATGGTGGGCTTATCTCCCGAGGCACGAAGGTCGGGGAGCTCCAGCTCCTTGGTCTTGACGGCGTAGTCTACATACTGCGAGATGAGCGCTCCCGTCTTCTTGTCCCGTAGCTCATAGAGTATGTAGCTACTACCAGCTTCCTCGGGGCTCTGGATGAGCTGCTCCATAGGTAGGGGAAGGGTGATACTTCCCACAGCACCACGGGCGATCGTCTGCTCGGGGAAGACCTGGACACGTAGGATGGCCCCTGAGAACGTACGTACCTCGGCAGAGAGGCGCACTTGTCGGTCCTTGGGCAGGGGGTCGTGGGCAATGCGGATCACTCTCTGGGCAGTGTCGGGGACGAGGATGATGGGTTCGAAGGCACGCTTCGCCTCGTACTGAAGCCCCTTCCACACGCCGTAGTAGTCGATGCTCGACCAAGAGACGGCAGGCCAAGCATCGTTGAGCTGCCAGTAGAGGCTACCCATGCAGTAGGGAGCGGCTGCTCGCTGAGCTCGTATGCCAAGGGCGATACCTCGCCCCTGCATCACCTGAGAGAGATAGACGAAGTCCTCGAAGTCTCGGGGCTCGGGATAGTCCTGACGGATGTAGTGAAGGATCACATCGTTGCCGATGCTACTCTTCTGATGTCCCTTCATCACTGCACTCTCTAGATCATAGTCTTCGGGCAGGGCAAAGCGTCGGATACTCGAGAGCATCGGGAAGGACTGCACCCCAAATTCGCTCATGAAGCGAGGCATACGCTCCCGTAGGATCTCAAAGGGCTCACGGCCGTACCATACGCCCCAGTAGTGGCTCTCTCCAAGGCCCATCTCTTTGGGTCGCCCCCAGTTCACCGTGTCGGGACTACTCTCTATGTAGGAGCGAAGGGGATCCTCCTCTCGGAGGGTCTCGGGTATGAGTTTGCAGAAGAGGGCTTCGTAGTCTCGCCAGAAGCGCTGGTACACTTCGGTGGGGTAGCGCTTAGCCCATCCCCAGTACTTCAGACCCTCACGGATCTCATTATTCCCACACCAAGTAGCGATGCTGGGATGCTGACGAAGGCGACGGATGTTGTAGCGGAGTTCGTGCTCGACATTGCGTAGGAAGGCCTCATCACCTGGGTAAGCCGTGCAGGCGAACATGAAGTCCTGCCAGATGAGGATCCCTCGGGCATCGGCCTCATCATAGAAGGCGCCTTCCTCGTAGGTGCCGCCGCCCCAGACACGAAGCATGTTGAAGTGCGAACGGGTGATATCCTCGAAGAGTTGCTTGCGATCTCTGTCGGTGCGGGTAGGGAGAAGGAGCGTCCCAGGGATGTAGTTCGCTCCCTTGGCGAAGAAGGGGAGTCCATTGACCTTAAAGAAGAAGCTCCGCCCGTCCTTATCCTCCTCACGCACTAGTTCGATCGTGCGGAAGCCTACGTGGAAGCAAGTCTCGTCGAGTACACGTCCCCAAGCTCCACGACGGAGCTCAAAGCGGGCTTCGTAGCGGTAGGGCTTACCAAGACCATTCGGCCACCATAGCTGGAGCTTGGGGAGGGCATGGAGTCCGCCCTGCGGTGTAGGCTTCACGAAGTCTGCTAAGGGAGCTACTCGGCTGAATATCTTCTTCCCTCCTGCATCGTATAGGCTGTAGCTGAGGTGCGTAGCCTCACTCCCCGAGACTGCACCCTCGGGGAGACGTACCTCGATGGGTAGTCGGCGCTCGGGGTGATAGGTGATGACGGGGCGTTCGGCGAAGTGGGTGGCACCTCTGAGGAGCAAGCGCACGGGTCGCCAGATACCGATGGTGATCATGCGTTCGCCCCAGTCCCAGCCGTAGTGGTAGGGTGCCTTGCGGGTGAAGACCGAGAGATGCTTCTCGGCATGGTCGTTGTCCGCTGGGTAATTGATACCTCCTGCAGCGTCGTAGAGGGGGAGGGCAGCTTGGAGTGGGGAGCGGAAGCGCACTTCGAGGGTGTTCGATGCCTTCACCCAACGGCGGACATCCACTTCATGCCCGACGAACATATTCTCTGCCTCCAGGATCTTCGTCCCATTGAGGTAGACGGAGGCATAGGTGTCGAGCCCCTCGAAAAGGAGGTGTATCGATGGGCGCTGGAGTTGCTCCGAGGTGAGGGAGAAGGTGCACTGATAGGTCCAGTCACGCTCTCCTACCCACTGGATCGAGTCTTCAGCGAGGCGGAAGTAGGGATCGGGTAGTCGGCCGAGGCGGATGAGGTCCTGCTGGACGACCCCAGGCACACTAGCGGGATAGACTTCGCTCTTGCCTGCCTCGTGGAAGGTCCAACCCCTGCTGAGGGTGAGCGTATCGGAGTGCACAGAGGCTCGGGTATCTATAGACTGCATCGAGAGAAGTGCGAGAGCTCCAGCGAGGAGCCCGTGGAGGCGTGATCTAAGCATCTTGAGATGGGTGAGTACGAGTGATGCGAGGGGGCAAAGCGGCTCCCTACAGAGCAAAAATATCCTTTATAAGCGAAAGGCGACGGAGCCCTCCTCGGTGGGAGGCTCTGTCGCCTTCTTGCTTTCGGGTGTGGAGATGCGGGGAGTCGAACCCCGGTCCAAACACGGAACTAATCTGCTTTCTACATGTTTATCCTCACTTTATCTTTTCGTGCACCGCCCGCGACTGAGGCTACCATAGGCAGTGCCTTATCCCTCTAAATACACTCCCAAGCCAAGGGCAAGCATTGGGCCAGTCTCCGATTTTCCGGCACCACTATGATCAAGTCGCCTCGGTGAGAACGGCTACCTGAGTGATGTCTCGTCACAACAGTCTGTCGTCGTGATGAAGCGTCAAACCTACTCTATTCGGTTACGCAGCGAGAGCGTAGTTATTTTCGCCAGTTGAATTTTTGCTCTGTGAGATTAGAGTGCTCACAAGCCTTGCACTACATGCTTACAAACCACTTCTTCGTGCTGTCAAAGCCAGGTCATCCCCATACAGTTTGTACTGCAAAGATAGTGAAAAGCCCCGAACACTGAGGCTGAGCGAACTAGCGCTCTCACTCCGACGCTCCTTCCCCTCTACCCGAAGGCCAGCTACACCGCCTCCTGTGGACGCCCTCCGAAGAGCACAAAAAACGATCTACGGTAGGTCGCAAAGACGACCTACCGTGGATCGGTCAGGCGACCTACCGTAGGTTTTTTCGACGACCTACCGTAGGTCGTTTTTGACCCCCTCGAAAGTCCCTTGTCTACAGGCGGGAAAGCGGGCTGTTTTCTCCGTGGTGAAGTCGTCTCGCTTTCCCTTGCTTCTTACTCGAGCTTGACGCCGCTGGTCCATCGACTTTCGAAGAGGGAGATCTCTCTCTGGGAGATCCCTAGGCGGGTGGCCAGACTTTGCCAGTTTTCGAGCCCCTTTCGTACCTCATTGATGATACTTCGGGCTACCTCACGAGGAAGCATATATTCCTCCGAAGCCTCCAGCAAGATACCGAGGTTTGCCTCCGAGGTGGTGCTACTGATCAGCAGGCTCTGGTGGGTGCTAAGCGTCGGGTTCATGTCGTAGGCTGGCGACAGAGTCCACCCCCTGCGAGTGAGGAGGAAGCTGTGGTTGCGGAAGTGGTCATCGCTATTGCCGATGCAGATGTTGAACGCTACACGGCGGTACACCTCCCTCAGATTCTGCTCCGTGTCTCCGCTGTGCCTGAGGATGAAGTCCACGATGTCGAGGTAGCCGAAGCCACTGGAGGCATTGTCCCCGTCCTGTAGTCCGAGGAGACTCATCGCTGAGGCGAAGTGTATGCGCTTCCCTCCGTCCGTTCGGTCGAAGCGCTGGGAGATAAGTGTGTGGTACTCATCGCTTGTCTTGAGGACTCGGGTCCGTGCCGTCTTGATCCCTGCCCTCGTGGCAAGCTGGTGACATAAGTGCTCCCACAGCCCCGCATCATAGTCATCTCGCCGAGAGGGAAACTTAGCGATACAGAGCCTGCCGTCCGTATCTACGACGCTAGCCTTCGGCCTAGCTCCCCCGAGCGAAGAGCCGGGCTGTACGAGTTGGGCGATCCAGCGTTTGTCGGGGAGCTCATTAGCTAGTTCGCTACGCTCGATCTTCTGGCTCGCAGCCTCAAGGGTGCGTATGTCCGTGAGAGGTGGTATGCGGAGAGAGGGGGAGCTATTGATGAAGTCGCCATCCGCCTCTTCCTTGAAGCGCAGAGCTCCCATACGGGCGTGGTCGTCGATCCCCAGCAGGTAGTCGAAGGAGGAGAGTCGCCTCAGTGGACGCTTCTCCTCTTGTGCTAAGATCTGCTCCCGTCGCAGGAGAAGGGTGCGCCCCCAGCGATCGGGGAGGGCGTCGGAGAAGCACCCGAAGATGTCCCGATCGCTGGCAGTGTACTGGATGCCTGGGTAGTTGTTGAGGTCGGCACTCAGGTATAGACCGCCGTAGGTCTGTAGCCACTCCTCGCTGAAGCGGAAACTGTAGCTATCCGAGCCACGCAGGGATTCGTAGCCAAGTTCACCGACGAAGGTCGGGGAGGGAAGCCAATCGAAGTCGGCATAGACGAGTAGGGTACGCATGGCTTATTCCTTCTTGCTGGCACGACGGCGCTGGACGAGGGAGAGGTCTTGGAGACGACGGCCTAATTCGTCTTCACCCGCTAGGTGAAGAAGGTCATCCTCCAGCTGAAGGGCGTAGAGGACACGAGCGTAGATCCCGATAGATACTGAGGGCGAACCCTTCTCGACACGAGCGACCGTGAGGGGAGAACAGGTAGCACGCTCAGCGATCTGAGCCATGCTGAGGTTGCGACGAAGTCGGGCGAGCTTGATCTGCTCCCCCACGATCTGCA